>Ga0233360_1000024_pt1 | contig 58784 bp, 50 predicted proteins | sample ElkDunMinimDraft_20_FD_180671 | JGI IMG/M metagenome (GOLD analysis project Ga0233360, IMG submission 180671) | Fecal eukaryotic communites from dung pellets of Tule Elk in California, USA - Elk Dung A0 | ecosystem: Host-associated > Mammals > Digestive system > Large intestine > Fecal | place...
TGGGTCTTCTCGTCGTAGGTGGTCTCCGTGGTGAGGTTCTCGGGGTTGCGCAGGTCCGCCGGCTTACGCTCCAGGTCCTTCTCGTTGTCGGGTGAGGTCTTCTGCACGGCGTAGCGCACGGTGTCGGGAGCTTCGGAGATGAAGCCTCTCCCCCCGCCCTCTCCCAAGGAGAGGGAGCTTGCAGACATCGCGAAGCCTAATTCTCCTCCTTGAGCCGACGCGGGATGAGCGTCGGTTGCGACAAAGAGAGGTTTACCTCTCCCGAGGAGTCTCGCTTGCGAGCCATTGTTAGGGGAGGCCACCAATAGCAGCAATAGGATGATATGTATGTATATATCGCGCTTCACTCTGTTTCGGTTATATCTGCCTGCGCATTGCGCACGCATACGTTATATTAAAACGGAGCAGTGGGGCGATTATTGCATTAAGACAAAATTATCAAACTTTTTCGTGGCAATATTCATTCCAAGACTGGCAATATTCATTCCAAGACTGGCAATATATATTCCAAGTCTTGGAATATTACTTTTATCGAGGCATTAATTAACGTTACATCGGCCGGACGACAAAGCCCTCTACAGGTCTTGTATCGAAAGACCTGTAGGTGAAAAATAAAGACCTACAGGTGATAAAATTTATGACCTATAGATGCCTAAATTTGACACCTGCAGGAGGCCTTAACTTAGGCATACCGAAGAAGCCGCTACTGATGCCTAATTTCGGCCATCACTGAAGACCAAGCCCGATCGTCAGTGATGATAAAAAATAAGATCTTTGGGAGGGGAGGTATTGAAGGCCTTACAGGTCTTGCGCCTTCAAACGATTAACGCCTGCAGATGTCCACAATCATGGTTGAACGGAAACGATGTTTTCTCCCACACAAAACGACGCTTTCATGATGGACTTCCGTAAAGGTAACAAAAAAAAGAAAGAAAGCCCCGAGAGAACAAACGGAGACTACACCGATAGACCGCATCTATTTCCCAATAGAACACAAAAAAGGACAGAAAAGCATAAATGTATTTATAATTATATAGGGAATGCCGAAAAAAAGTCGTACCTTTGTACCCGAAAAACAAGAACAGGGACTCATATAATATAGAGGTTAGAAAAAGAACATATATAAAATCTATTCAGAAATGGAACAAAACTTCATCAACGGACTTTGGAACAAGGAAATCAACGTAAGTGATTTCGTAAGTACCAACATCGCCCCTTACACGGGTGACGCCTCATTCTTGCAAGGCCCCACAGTGCGCACGACCAACCTTTGGAACCTCTGCCTGAAGGCTCTTGAGGAGGAGCGCAACAATGGTGGTGTACGCGCGCTCGACAACGTGACCGTATCTACCATCACCTCACACAAGGCAGGTTACATCGACCAGGAGAACGAGCTCATCGTAGGTCTCCAGACAGACGAGCTCTTGAAGCGCTCCATCAAGCCCTTCGGCGGTATCAATGTGGTAGCCAAGGCTTGCCGCGAGAATGGTCTCGAGGTGGACGATAAGGTAAAGGATATCTTCACACACTACCGCAAGACACACAACGACGGTGTGTTCGATGCCTACACCGACGAAATCCGCTCGTTCCGTTCATTGGGCTTCCTCACCGGTCTGCCCGACAACTACGCCCGTGGCCGTATCATCGGTGACTATCGTCGTCTGGCTCTCTACGGTATCGACCGCTTGATCGAGGCTAAGGAGGAGGACAAGCGCAACATCAATGGCCCGATGACCGATGCCAACATCCGTCTTCGCGAAGAGGTGACAGAGCAGATCAAGGCTCTCAAGGAGATTAAGATAATGGGTGAGTACTACGGTCTCGACCTCAGCCGTCCCGCCACATCAGCTCAGGAGGCTGTACAGTGGGTATACATGGCTTACCTCGCTGCTGTAAAGGAACAGGACGGTGCAGCCATGTCGCTTGGTAACGTATCTTCGTTCCTCGACATCTTCATTGAGTACGATTTGGCCCACGGCAAGATCAACGAGGTATTCGCCCAGGAGCTCATCGACCAGTTTGTCATCAAGCTCCGCATGGTACGCCACCTCCGCATGCAGTCATACAACGACATCTTTGCCGGTGACCCCACATGGGTAACCGAGGCTATCGGCGGTCGCTTCAACGACGGTCGCACCAAGGTGACCAAGACCTCGTTCCGTTTCCTCCAGACACTCTACAACCTCGGCCCGAGCCCCGAACCCAACTTGACCATCCTCTGGAGCCCACAGCTCCCTGAGGGCTTCAAGGAGTTCTGTGCCAAGGTATCTGTTGACACCAGCTCTATCCAGTACGAGAACGACAACCTGATGCGTGAGGTGCGCAACTGCGACGACTACGGTATCGCATGCTGCGTATCATACCAGGCTATCGGTAAGCAGATCCAGTTCTTTGGTGCCCGCGCCAACCTGGCCAAGGCTCTCTTGCTCGCCATCAACGGCGGTCGTTGCGAGAATACCGGTACCGTAATGGTGAAGGGTATCCCCGTACTCACCAGCGACGAGCTGAAGTTCGAGGAGGTAATGGCCAACTACAAGAAGGTACTTACAGAGATTGCCCGCGTATACAACGAGGCGATGAATATCATCCACTACATGCACGACAAGTACTACTACGAGAAGGCACAGATGGCATTCATCGACACCAACCCCCGTATCAACTTGGCATACGGTGTGGCAGGTCTCTCTATCGCTCTCGACTCGCTCTCTGCTATCCGTTATGCAAAGGTTACAGCCAAGCGCAACGAGATTGGCCTCACCGAGGCGTTCGATATCCAGGGCGAGTTCCCCTGCTTCGGTAACAACGATGACCGCGTAGACCAGCTCGGCGTAGACCTCGTATACTACTTCTCTGAAGAGTTGAAGAAGCTTCCCGTATACAAGAACGCACGTCCTACCCTCTCACTCCTCACCATCACCTCAAACGTGATGTACGGAAAGAAGACAGGTGCTACCCCCGACGGTCGTGCCAAGGGTATCCCCTTCGCACCGGGTGCCAACCCCATGCACGGACGCGACAAGAACGGTGCCATTGCATCGCTCAGCTCAGTGGCCAAGCTCCGCTACCGCGACTCACAGGACGGTATCTCCAACACCTTCTCCATCATACCGAAGTCACTCGGTCCCACACCCGAGGAGCGTGTTGAGAACCTCGTGACCATGATGGACGGCTACTTCACCAAGGGTGCTCACCACCTCAACGTGAACGTGCTCAACCGCGAGATGCTGATGGATGCCATGGAGCACCCCGAGAAGTATCCGCAGCTCACCATCCGCGTATCGGGCTATGCCGTTAACTTCATCAAGCTGAGCCGCGAGCATCAGTTGGAGGTTATCAGCCGTTCGTTCCACGAGAGAATGTAATGGTCCCCCCTTCCCCCTCCCAAGGAGGGGTGACTTGGATACTATGAATAAAAACAACTAAAACATGCCTCTTGCATCCGCTGAGTCGGAAGGCTCCTCCTCGGGAGGGGTTGGGGAGGCCGCAACCTATATAAGAATGATAAACGTACACTCCTACGAAAGTATGGGGACATTCGACGGGCCGGGTCTCCGGCTCGTCGTTTTCCTCCAAGGCTGTCCCTTCCGTTGTCTCTATTGTGCCAACCCTGACACCATTGACCTGAATGGAGGTAAGGCTACACGTCCCGAAGAAATTGTCGATATGGCCGTGAGCCAAATCCCCTTCTTCGGTAAGCGGGGCGGGGTCACCTTCTCGGGCGGAGAGCCCACCGTACAGGCCGAAGCCCTCGTGCCCATCGTGCGTGACCTCAAGAGCCACGGCATACACACCTGCATAGACACGAATGGCGGCGTGTGGAATAAGCATGTAGAGGAGCTGATGGGCGAGATTGACCTTGTGCTCCTCGACATCAAGCAGTTCAACCCCGAACGTCACCGCCAACTCACCGGCCGTAGCAATGAGCAGACTCTGCGCACTGCCGCTTGGCTCGAGGAGCATGAGCATCCCTTCTGGCTACGCTATGTACTCGTGCCCGGATACAGCGATATGGAAGAGGACATCCGCGCCCTCGGCGAAGCCCTCGGCCACTACAAGCAGATACAGCGTGTAGAGATACTTCCCTACCACCGCTTTGGTGTACACAAGTGGGAAGCTATGGGCTGGAAATACGAACTCGAAGAGGTGAAAGAAAACACACAGGAGCAACTCCAGCGTGCCGAGCAGCTCTTCAGCGAATATTTCTCCACCGTTATTGTCAACTAAAAAGATAAAACCCGACACGATGAAGACACACCGGCACCACACACCGAGAGCATGGATAGCTATACTGTTGGCAACTTTTTCACTATGTGCTACCGCCCAGCAGCAGATAGCACTGCCCGTATGGCCCGATGGGGCACCCAACACGAACGGTATCACCGAACAGGAAACAGAGAAGCGTGCCAACCGCCCCACAAACGTCAGTTCACCCACCCTTACCGTATATGTAGCCAAGCAGCCTAACGGAAAAGCCGTCGTGGCTTGTCCTGGGGGGGGATACGTACATTTAGCCATGGATCATGAAGGGCACGATATGGCAGCCTGGATGAATGCCCAAGGCATCACATACGCCGTACTCAAATATCGCATGCCCAACGAGCATCACGAGGTTCCGCTGAGCGATGCATTGCAAGCGATACGTATCATGCGTGAGCATAGCAAGGAATGGGGTATCGACAAGGTAGGCATCATGGGCTCGTCAGCCGGTGGGCACCTTGCCAGCACGGCGGCCACTCACTTCACCGAAGAGTCACACCCCGATTTCCAGATACTGTTCTACCCCGTCATCAGTATGGACCAGAGCATCTGCCACAAGGGATCGCGCGAACGGCTTATCGGCAAGAATCCGACCAATGAGTTGGTAGAGCTGTACAGTAATGAACTGCAGGTAACGCCACAAACACCGCCGGCCTTCATCATGCACAGCAGCGATGACCGCGTGGTTCCCGTGGAAAATAGTATAAGGTATTACCAGGCATTGGTAAAAAACAATGTCCCGGCATCGCTGCACTGCTATCCTACCGGTGGACATGGTTGGGGATATAACGACAGTTTCAAATACAAGCGCCAATGGACTGGCGAACTGGAAAAATGGTTACGCGATTTGTAAGCTAATAGGATACAACAACAAAAATTTCCACATCCATACTCGGCAAACCACAAAAATACATTAACTTTGCTTCTTCAAAGTATTGTACAATCGAAGTTATGATAAAGAAGTTACTTATGACCCTCGCAGCAGGGGTATTGATGATGCAGGGCGCATCGGCTGCTGAGCAACTCGACATCCGTAAGATCACCAACGGCACCTATAGCGCCCATGGTGTGGGAGGCATGCGCTCAATGAACGACGGCGAACACTACATGATGATTGGCGGTGGCGGCACCTGCCTCGTGCGATATGCCTTCAAGACAGGTGAGGTGGTAGACACGCTCTTCTCCGTCGACAATACCCGCGGATGCGACTTCAAGCGCTTTGACGGCTACACCATGTCGCCTGCAGAGGACCGCATACTGATACAAACAAAGACTAAGCCTATCTACCGCCGTTCGTTCACGGCCGAGTACTATATATACGATGTGAAGAACAAGAAGATGACTCCCCTCTCGGCCGGCGGTCCGCAACAGGTACCCTCGTTCTCGCCCGATGGCAAGATGGTAGCGTTCGTGCGCGACAACAACATACATCTGGTGAAGCTGATGTTTAACAACAGCGAGTCACAGGTAACCACCGACGGAAAGTTCAACGAAGTGCTCAACGGTATTCCCGATTGGGTATACGAGGAGGAGTTCACGATGAACAAATGCTATGAGTTCAGTGCCGACAGCAAGATGATAGCCTATGTCAAGAGCGTAGAGAGCCACGTGCCCTCCTTCTCTTTCACCATGTACCGTGGCATGGCACCCAGCTATGAGGACAATGCCCTATATCCCGGAGCCTATACCTATAAATACCCACTGCCCGGTGTGGACAACTCGAAGGTGAGCGTACACACCTTTGACATCAAGTCGATGGTGACCCGACAGATTGACCTCCAGATTGATGAGGAGGACTACATCCCCCGCATTCACTTCACCTCCGACCCCGAGAAGTTAGCCATCATAACACTCAACCGGCATCAGAACCGCATGGACATGTACATGGCCAACCCACGCTCTACCGTATGCAAACTGGTGCTGCGTGAAGAGTCGCCTACCTACATCAACGAGCCTACCTATCAGGACATACGCTTCTACCCCAACAACTTCATCCTGCAGAGCCAGCGCAACAACTACAATCACCTGTACTTGTACAACCTCAACGGTCAGCTCGTAAAGCAGCTCACCGACGGCGATTATGAAGTGACCAACTTCTACGGATGGGACGAGAAGACGGGCGACCTCTACTATCAGAGCAATGAGCCAAGTCCACTACGTCGAGCCATATACCACATTAACAAAAAGGGCAAGAAGACACGGCTCACACCCGAGACCGGAACGAGCGATGCTACCTTCAGCAAGAACCTGCAGAACTTCGTGCACACCCACTCCGACATCTATACCCCACCCGTCATCACCATTGAGAACGTCAAGGGCAAAGTGATGAAGACCCTCGTTGACAACAAGGCATTGGCCGAGAAACTCAATCAACCCGGCATGCCCTCAAAGGAGTTCTTCCAGTTCACCACCTCTAACGGCACCATACTCAACGGCTGGATGGTGAAACCAAGCGACAATTCACAATCGACAAATGACAAATATCCCGTCATCATGTACCAATACAGCGGACCTGGCTCACAAGAGGTGCTCGACAGTTGGCGTACCGGATTCTACGGCGGCACGCTATGGGAGAGTTTCCTGGCACAGCAAGGCTATATCGTGGTATGTGTAGATGGACGCGGAACGGGCGGTCGCGGTGCCGAGTTCAAGAACTGCACCTATCTGCAGCTCGGACTGCTCGAAGCTGAAGACCAAGTAGAGACAGCCAAGTACCTCGCAACCCTACCCTATGTAGACAAGAGCCGTATCGGCATCTGGGGATGGAGTTTCGGGGGCTACAACACGCTGATGTCGATGTCATCGGGCGAACCCGTCTTCAAGGCCGGTATTGCCGTAGCACCCCCTACCTATTGGAAGTACTACGACTCCGTGTATACCGAACGTTTCATGCGCACTCCGCAAGAAAATGGCGATAACTACGAGAAGACCTCACCCATCAACCATGCCGCCGACCTCAACGGCAGCCTGCTCCTCATGCATGGCATGGCAGATGACAATGTACACGTGCGCAACAGTATGGAATATGCCGAAGCCTTGGTGCAGGCCGACAAGCAGTTTGACATGTTCTACTACACCAACCGCAACCACAGCATCTACGGAGGCAACACCCGTTACCACATCTTCACCAAGATGCTGAACTTCTGGAACGAGAGACTTAAAAAATAACGAATCATTTATACCAAGAAAAACACATCCTATCAGTTAGAACTATGAAAAGTAAATTTACCAACAGCATTGCGAGAAAGAGCATAGCACTGATATCAGCCTGTATCATCGGAGCATGTGCCGAGCAAATTGACGAAGGTGCCCGCTACACATTCACAGGAGACACCGTCGCCAGCTATTTGGAGAAGAATGAAGAGACTTTCAGTAGCTTCATCGAAGTGGCCAAACGCGGTGGACGCTTCTCGGTGCTTGCAGCCTACGGCCAATACACCTGCTTTGCCCCCACCAACGAAGCTTTCGACCGTTTCTTATATGTAGAAGACTCGCTATACAGGACAACCGGCAAGTTCAAGGGTATCGACTCTCCACGTCTCGAAGACCTGTCAGACTCCATGTGCATAGTGCTCTCACAAACCCATATCGTACCTGCCGCATATTTGACTACAGACCTATACGAAGGAGTTATCCCTACACAGAACTTTAACGACCGCTATCTCGTAATAAGCTTCGATACTGACGAGAATAACTACGGAACAATCAGCGTCAACAACTCACTAATCGTAACAGGTGATACCGAGGTTGAGAACGGTGTTGTCCACGTAGTAAAGGATGTAGTAAACCCATCATCCAATGTATTGCCACAGCAAATCGAAAGCCACCCTTACCTCAGCATCTTCTCCGAGGCGCTGAAGGCTACCGGGTTAGAAGATTCTCTGCAGCTATACAAAGACTATAGCTATACCGATGGTGACAAGACGATACAACGGTACGATGGCACCGGCTATTGTAACTATCCCGCCAACCGCTATTTCAAGTACACCGCATTCGTGGAAACTGACGATACCTACCGTAAATATGGTATAGAGAACCTTGACGACCTGAAAGCCTTTGCCGAGAAATGGTACGGAACGGAAGACAGCGACGACCCCAAAAGCCGGAACAATGCCCTCAACAAGTTCATATCATATCACTTGCTCGACCGTGAAGTAGCCTACAACCGCTTGGTATGCTACAACATCAAGAACGATTATTACAACTCTGAAATCAACTTCAAGAAAAATGCCGACCGCTACGAGTACTACGAAAGCATGCTCAAGCACACATTATTCAAAGTAATCAAGAAGCTGAGCAGCACCGAGCATAGTCCATTTCTATATCTCAATTTCAGTGATCGCCCTACCATTTATCCCGAGATGAACGACCATCTCAACATCAAGATTCTATCGGCCACAGAGGTCAAGGATTTGAGTGAAGAGTACAAGGAGTTCAATCCCAGTGCCATCAACGGTACGATACACATTATAGACAAGATATTGGTATATAACGAAGATGAAATGGCCGGTAATGTAATGAATGAGCGTTTGCGTTTCGATGTAGCCTCACTCATGTCAGAGCTTACGAACAACGGTATCCGCCTATGCCCTCGCGGAGCAGCAGGTAATACCAACGGAAGCGAGTTCTTCATTCCCACCAACTATTGTAAATACTACAAATCGTATAACGAAGAGAGCCGCTTGTACTACCTCACCGCCAATACTGGATGGTGTGATTATCAAGGTGACGAGTTCATTGCCATCGGAGCTTATGACTTTGCCTACCGTATCCCCCCCGTACCCGAAGGTACCTACGAGATACGCTTGGCCTATACGGGTTGGCCCACACGTGGTATTGCACAGTTCTACTTCGATGGAGAAGTTACAGGAATTCCTGTAGACCTCCGCTACAAAGGCAACGATACAGGTTCTCCAGTGGGTTGGGTTAAAGATTCTAACACTGACGACAACGGAAAAGCCAACGACAAGGCAATGCGTAACCGTGGCTACATGAAAGGCCCCAGCATCTATACCTATGGTGGAAATCTCGCCGCACGCGACTACGAAGGAGCATTGCGCAAGATCATCACCACCAAATATCTCACCAAGGGCGACCATTGGATACGCATCAAGAACGTAATGGAAGACGACAATGGGTACTACCAGTTCATGCACGACTACATTGAAATAGTTCCCATGACAGTCATCAGAAACGAGGAAGGCGAAGACAGACTATAAAAATGGCGAAAGAGCAGTAAAGTTGATTCACCATAACATACGTGTTAGGTTTTAGTATGGAATATACGAATACGAAAGGATATGCTCTCTATACTGATTCCGACATACGACTATGATTGCCGCCACCTCGTGAACGACCTGCACGGACAGGCTGAGCAGGCTGGCATCAAATACGAGATTATCGTTGCCGATGATGCCTCGCCTACCTACATCTATAAGGAAAGGAATCGAGAAATAAACCGCCTCAGCCACTGCCGCTTCATCGAACTGGCAGAAAATGTGGGGCGTGCCCGTATACGCAACCGGTTGGCCGATGAAGCACAGTACGAATGGCTGCTCTTCATGGATTGCGATGCCGAAGTCATCAGTCCGACCTTCATCACCGACTACTTATGCCACACCGATGCCGAGGTCATCTGTGGTGGGCTATGCCATGCCGATACGTTACCTTCACCTACAGTAAGCCTACGCTATGCGTATGAGAAGCGGGCTGACAAACGCCGTCCCGCACGCTATCGTAGTGCAAGTCCCTACGAACAGTTCACGCCATTTAATTTCCTTATCCTCCAAAAGCTCTTCCAAACTATACGTTTCGACGAGACAATTTACGACTACGGTCACGAAGATACGCTATTCGGTATAGCACTACAACATCGGCGAGCCGTAATACGCCACATAGACAACCCTCTTCGTCACGTGGGGCTGGAAAACAACTGCTTATTCTTGGAAAAGACCCGCTTAGCCCTGCACAACCTGGCCTCCATGGAAGGCATCATGCAGGGACACTCGTCCCTAATCAATGCCTATCGCCAACTATGCAGGTTCAGATTACACGGCCTTGTAGCAGCCTGGTTCTGCAAGCATGAGCAACGCCTCGTCGCACACTTGACTGGCTTGTCGCCCCACCTTATCATGTTCTTTATCTACAAACTGGGCTACTATTGTGCCATAAAGAGTGGTTGTAAGTGCCAACATCCGATGAAGCAGGAGAAAGACTAATAGCCGCACAATTTATATCTTAACACTTTTGGCATTTTACATTAACACGTCTTATCCTATTTAAAACCAATAAGGGACTCTTCACAGAGGCCCTTATTAGATCAATAGGTATTAGTTTTTAAGGTAAAAAGATTGTTTTTAGGATAACGACACAAAGGTCTATCTTTTTTTTGAGGTTACAAAACTTTTTTATATGTTCCACAACATATATTTACTATTAGATATACTTTCTTAAGCATGTAACAATATTTGACCAAAGAAACACGAGGTGCCTCAGAGAGTACACCTCGTTGTTCATAGACTAACGCTTGCCAAATAGCCAACGGCGCTTAGGCTTGGCACCGTATTCCTCGTTGTTCAGTTCTTCGAGCAATATGTCGCGATAGCTCTTCTTCTCGGCAATCATCTTGTATATTACTCCCCAATCGGGAAGACCACCTACGTTACGGTCATCAATGAACATTTCCACCTTCAGCTTACGTGAATAGTTCTTGTCTTCCCTATTCTCTTCAGGGTAATCCTTGTTTACCGCATAGAATTCCAACCCACGCTTACGGCACCACTCCACGGCTTCATCAAGCAGATGGCCTTCACGCACCGACCATAGTATGAGACGATGCCCCTCCTTGGTGAGCATCTTTAAGGTATCTATGGCGAAAGGAATCTCGCGACCGATTTCCGGGTAACGATGCTCTACTATGGTTCCGTCAAAGTCTACTGCTATAGTCATACGTTCCTTCTTAACTGCAAATAATTATTCCCACTCGATGGTAGCACTGGGCTTCGGTGACATATCGTAGCATACACGGTTGACAGTCTTCACCTCATTCAAAATACGTTCGGTAATCTTCATGAGGATAGGCCACTCAACAGGTTCTATACTAGCGGTCATAGCATCGATAGTATTGACAGCACGAATAATGACGGGCCAGTCGTATGAGCGAGCATTGTCGCGTACGCCTACCGACTTGAAGTCGGGCACTATGGTAAAGTACTGCCACACCTTCTTGTCGAGCCCAGCCTTAGCAAACTCCTCGCGAAGGATAGCATCGGACTCACGCACAGCCTCCAGACGGTCACGGGTAATAGCACCCAAACAACGTACACCGAGACCAGGTCCAGGGAACGGCTGACGATACACCATCTCATAGGGGAGGCCAAGCTCGAGACCACAAGCACGTACCTCGTCCTTGAAAAGCTGACGCAGAGGTTCCACGAGTTCAAAATGCAAATCCTCGGGCAGACCACCTACGTTATGATGGCTCTTTACCATCTTGGCAGTCTTGGTTCCACTCTCCACAATATCAGGATAAATGGTGCCCTGACCGAGGAAGTCAATTCCATCAAGCTTGCGTGCCTCCTCTTCAAATACGCGGATAAACTCTCCGCCGATAATCTTGCGCTTCTGCTCGGGGTCAGCGACACCTTCGAGGAGATTCAGGAAGCGATCGGTGGCATCTACATATATAAGGTTCGCACTAAGTTGGTTGCGGAACACTTCAATCACATTTTCTGACTCGCCCTTACGCATAAGACCGTGATTTACGTGTACGCAAACGAGGTTATCACCAATAGCCTTGAGCAGCAGTGCGGCTACCACCGAACTGTCTACTCCTCCTGAAAGGGCAAGCAACACCTTTTTATCGCCTACCTGACGACGCACAAGTTCAATCTGGTCAGCGACAAAGTTTTTCATATTCCAGTTGGCCTCGGCCTTGCAGGTGTCAAACACAAAATCCTTCACAGCATCCTTGATAGCCTCCTCGTCATTGGCAAACTCGGCGAGCTTCACATCGCAAAGCGCCTTGTCATGGCCTGCAGCCATCACGGGGAATCCCGCCTCGTAGATTTCAGGTAGTACGTCAATCTCTACGCCGTCAATTACGTGGTTGGGACCGCCATTGATGATGATACCCTTAACACCTGGAAGTGCTTTCAACTCTGCAGCGGTGATATCGTGCGGATAAATCTCGCTGTATACACCCAATGCGCGGATGGCTCTGGCAAGCACCGTATTCTCGTGGCTGCCGAGATCCAAAATTACAATCATGTCTTGTTTCATAAGAACGATACAATGTTTAAAGAGTATTTTCGGCTGTCCGCTCGCCTATTAAGAACGGCAGACAACTTTTTCGGCTGCAAAGTTACGAATAATTCTTTTTTCTTATTTCAACTATTGCCGATATATTTATAAAAAAACATGAGAATAGGTATAAAAAGTGGCAACAAGCAGGTCACATGTTTTAAGTTTATCCTCTGTAATATAGCTAAAATTATCGCTAAATTTCATTATTCCACAAATTATCCCTAATTTTGCGGTTCAATTCAGAAAGAAAAACAGCAATAACTATGTTTGAAAACCTAAGTGAAAGATTAGAAAGGTCGTTTAAGATACTGAAAGGTGAAGGGAAGATTACCGAAGTAAACGTTGCCGAAACCCTCAAGGATGTGCGCAAGGCATTGCTCGATGCCGACGTCAACTACAAGGTGGCCAAGACCTTTACCGATACGGTGAAGGAAAAGGCGCTGGGTCAGAACGTGCTCACCTCTGTACGCCCCAGCCAACTGATGGTCAAGATCGTACACGATGAACTCACCGCCCTCATGGGTGGCGATGCCGTAGAGTTGGAACTCAAGGGTCGCCCCTCGGTAATCCTTATGAGCGGTCTACAGGGTTCGGGCAAGACCACCATGTCGGGTAAACTCGCCCTCATGCTCAAGAGCAAGAAGCACCGCCGTCCCCTGCTCGCTGCCTGCGACGTATATCGCCCAGCTGCTATAGACCAGCTCTCGGTACTGGGCGAGCAGATTGAGGTGCCCGTATATAAGGAGGAGGGCAACAAGAATCCCATTGAAATTGCGCAAAATGCTATACGAGAGGCCAAGGCCAAGAACTGCGACGTGGTCATCGTCGATACCGCTGGCCGCCTTGCCGTAGACGAGCAGATGATGCAGGAAATAGCTGCTATCAAGGAGGCTGTCACCCCCGACCAGATACTCTTTGTAGTAGATGCCATGACCGGCCAGGATGCCGTGAACACCGCCAAGGAATTTAACGACCGCCTCGACTTCAATGGCGTGGTACTCACCAAACTCGACGGTGACACCCGTGGCGGTGCCGCCCTCTCTATCCGCACAGTAGTGAGCAAGCCTATCATGTTCGTAGGTACGGGTGAGAAGCTCGAAGCACTCGACGTGTTCCATCCCTCACGTATGGCCGACCGTATCCTCGGTATGGGCGACATCGTATCACTCGTAGAGCGTGCACAGGAACAGTTCGATGAGGAAGAGGCCAAGAAACTCACCAAGAAGCTCGCACGTAACCAGTTTGACTTCAACGACTTTCTCACCCAAATAGCCCAGATAAAAAAAATGGGCAACATCAAGGATCTTATGGGCATGATACCCGGTGTCGGCAAACAAATCAAAGATCTCGACATCGATGACAACGCTTTCAAGAGCGTAGAGGCCATCATCTACTCTATGACACCCTACGAACGCAGCCACCCCGATGCCATCAACGGCAGCCGCCGCCAGCGCATTGCCAAGGGTAGCGGTACCAACATACAGGAGGTGAACCGCCTGCTCAAGCAGTTTGAACAAACCCGCAAAATGATGAAGAACGTGGCCAACATGCCTATGGGCAAGATGGGAATGCCCAAGTTTAAGAGATAAGGCCTCTCACCCCGCCCCCCCAAAAAAAGGGAGAGAGCTGGCAGAGACAACTGAAAGATTATAGTACAAACTAAAAAAGTCCTCATCCCCGCGATGCACGAATCACCCCTCCTTGGGAGGGGAAGGGAGAGGCCTCAATTTCCATGCAATTAATCGACGGAAAAGCCATATCAGAACAAATCAAGCAAGAGATTGCAGCCGAAGTAGCCGAGCGTGTAGCGCGCGGCGAGAAGCGCCCCCACCTGGCCGCCATACTGGTAGGCCACGATGGAGGGAGTGAAACATACGTAGCCAATAAGGTGAAGGCGTGCGAGGTATGCGGGTTCACCTCATCGCTCATCCGATTCGAGAGCGATGTAACAGAGGAGACTCTCCTTGCCGAGATCGAGCGCCTTAACAATGATACCGATGTAGACGGGTTCATCGTGCAGCTCCCCCTGCCCCGCCACATCAATGAGCAACGTATCATCGAGGCTATTGACTACCGCAAGGATGTGGACGGATTCCACCCCATTAACGTAGGTCGCCTCTCCATCGGTCTTCCCTGCTTTGTATCGGCTACGCCAAACGGAATTCTACAGCTGCTCAAGCGCTATAGCATCGAGACTTCGGGAAAAAAATGCGTCATTTTGGGACGTAGCAACATTGTGGGAAAGCCCATGGCTACCCTCATGATGCAGAAGGCATATCCTGGCGATGCCACCGTTACCGTATGCCACAGCCGTTCCAAAGACCTCGTCGAGGAATGCCGTGAGGCCGATATCCTCATCGCTGCTATGGGGCAACCCAATTTCGTGAAGGCCGACATGGTGAAAGAAGGTGCCGTAGTCATCGACGTAGGCACCACCCGCGTGCCCGACACCACCCGCAAGAGCGGCTTCAAGCTCACCGGCGACGTCAAGTTCGACGAAGTAGCTCCTAAATGCTCATACATCACCCCCGTACCTGGCGGTGTAGGTCCCATGACCATCGTTTCGCTCATGATGAATACCCTATTAGCCGGAACTAAGGCGGTGTACAAGTAGGAAAAGGGATCCATGAGGAAGTTCCTGAAAAACCATCATCTTTCAGTCCACTTCTCTCCAAGACTACAAATGAAAAAGTCCGCCAATTGGTGGACTTTTTCATTTATAGCACTAACGATCTCCATATAACGACATGAGGTCATCAAAAAAATCATCACACATTTAAACCTTTCGTTTAGTGCTGCGTCATAAGAATGTGTAGAAAAACTACGCACGCATTATTAACCATTTAAATAGGAAATAACAATGAAGAAATTTCTTTTCGCAGCCGTTGCACTGATATTTTCAGCAAGCTTGTTTGCGCAAGCACCCCAACGTGGCGAAGGCCGTGAATTCAAGCCCGAAGAGATGGCTACCCGCATGGCCGATGGCCTGAAGAAGGAACTCGAACTCAATGATGAGCAATACAAGTCGGTATACAACCTCTATCTCAAGCGTGGCGAGGAAATGAAAGCACGTCGCAGCAAGGCTCAGCAAGGCCAGCAGGTAGACCGCGAAACACGCCGTGCCGAGATGCAGAAGCAACAGCAGGCCATGAATGCAGAACTGAAGAAAGTCCTGACTCCCGAACAGTATACCAAGTACGAGGAGATGCAGAAGAAACTACAGCAGAAACGCCGTGGACAAGGTGGCCCGCGTGGTCCTCAAGGTGGACAGGGCATGCCTCCGCGTAACAGATAAAAAAGCAGAAAGGTCACACTCCGCCCAAATCTTAACATAACAAGGATATACAAAGGTAAAAGGATTGTGACCCAGTGCTCTCTCTCACCTCAGTGTGAATTCCCCGTTTCATGATAATCTCAGGTCTCCTCTTGTATGTGAATATGAGGTTGGCCGTCCCGAGAGAGAGCACTCCTTCAGAGAGTGGAGCGATACCATGTCGTTCCACTCTTTTTATTTATCATTCCACACCACCTTTTAACAACTACACTATCATAAATCAAGCCGCGGCTCAGAAAAACCTAAAACAAGTTTTGCTTTTTCGCTCGCCTTGCATTAATTTTGTCTTCTCAACAACCTAACGACCATATACAAAATGATTTCTTCGATAAATCTCTTTCGCGAGCTACGTCGTCTGCGCAAGATAGGCGGCAAGCGGCATCCGATGTACGACCAAAACAAGTTTGCCAAATACTTCATGGGATTTGCCGTGGCACTATGGGTGGTATATCTTATCATGTTCGGTTTCCTGTTCATTGGGCTCTTCAGCGAGATATTCCCCTCTATGGAGCCGTACCACATGTTGAACAAGGGCATGCTCTACCTACTCATGGTGGACTTCCTCATGCGTTTCACCATGACCAAACTGCCGATACAGGAAATCAAACCCTTCGTACTGCTGCCCGTGGGCAAGAACCGTGTATTGCGCAGCTATCTCGCGATGACAGGCCTGAGCGGGTTTAACCTTATCTGGATGTTTATGCTCGTTCCCTTCGCCTTCGGCACCCTGTTCCGCTACTTCGGTTTCGTGGGTGTGTTGGGTTTTCTTGTGGGTTACTGGCTACTGATGTTAGCCAACAACTATTGGTATATCTTCTGTCGCACACTGATGAACCAACACATCCTCTACGTGCTCGTCCCTATCGCCGTATATGCCCTGCTGCTCGCAGGATTGCTCGTGCCCGACACCAACTACATAGGCAGCTTCTGCATGGAATTAGGCGAGGGATTCTTCCTTTGGGAGTGGCAATCCTACCTGGGTGTTATCGTCCTCGTATACCTACTCTTCGAACTGAGCCATGCCTTACAGAAGCACGTAGTATATAAGGAGCTGTCGAAGACCGAGGTGGTGAAGAAACTGAAGAAGGTGTCAGAATACAAGTTCCTCGACCGCTTCGGAGAGGTAGGTGAATATATGCGTCTCGAAATCAAGCTCCTCACCCGCAACAAAGTGCCGCGTGCACAGTTCTATATGGGCTTTGCCATCATGCTGATGTTCAGTGCAGCACTGGCCTTTACAGACGTATACGACGGTGATTTCATGCGCTATTTCATCACCGTGTACAACTTTGCCGTGTTGGGTGTGCTGGTACTGAGCCAAACGATGAGCTACGAGGGCAACTACCTCGACGGGCTTATGAGTCGCAAGGAGTCAATCCTCAACCTCCTCAGAGCCAAATACTACGTGCAATGTGCCTTGCTCTTCATTCCACTCATCATCATGATACTACCCATCACCGAGGGCAAGATTTCGCTGCTCAGCGCCCTGGCCTGTTTCTTCCTCACCAGCGGATTCACCTTCTGGACCCTCATGCAGTTGGCCGTATACAATAAGTTGACAATCAACCTTAACACCAAGGTTACGGGTAAAAACACAGGAGGTACCTTCTTCCAATCGATGATTATCATGGCTGGGTTCTTCCTACCCGTCATCATCATACAGGTGTTCACCTCGCTACTCAGCGAGAACACCGCCCTGCTCATCATCCTCGGTATAGGAATCGCCTTCACACTCACCCATCCTCTATGGCTGCGCAACATCTACAAACGTTTCATGAAACGCCGCTATGAAAACATGGAAGGCTTCCGCTCATCAGTAGCGAATAATTGATTTATAGAAAATTCATAGATACTCATAGAGTCCTAATAACAACAAACTCTAAAATTAAAAACTCAACAACTCACAATGATAACCATCAGCAACCTCAAAAAATGCTTCGGCGAAAAAGTCGCCGTTAACGTATCGGACTATACCATCAACCAAGGTACCATGCTCGGCCTTGTGGGCAACAACGGAGCCGGTAAGACTACCCTCTTCCGCCTTATCCTAGACCTCCTGCAGGCCGATGAAGGAGAGGTGCATATCAACCACGTCAACGTATCGAAGAGTGAAGAATGGAAACAGCATACTGGCGCCTTCATTGACGACAGCTTCCTCATCGACTACCTAACCCCCGAGGAGTATTTCTACTTCCTTGGTCGCGTATACGGTCTCAATAAAGAAGAAATAGACGATCAACTCGCGCCCTTTACCCGCTTCATGAATGGCGAAGTGCTCGGCCAAAAGAAACTCATCCGCGACTTTTCGCGCGGCAACAAGCAAAAGGTTGGCATCATCGGTGCCATGCTACATCGTCCATCATTGCTCATCCTGGACGAACCATTTAACTTCCTCGACCCCTCGTCGCAATCGGTTATCAAGCACGTACTGGCCGAGTACAACAAGGAAACAGGTGCCACCATCCTTGTGTCGAGCCACAATCTGAACCACACGACTGATGTATGTAACCGCATCGCCCTACTCGAGAATGGCATCATCATCCGCGATATCGACAATGCCGACCATACCGCTGAGCAAGAGCTGGAAAGTTACTTCAATGTCGACTTCACCGAAGAGCCCATCCCTACCGAGTCAACAGAATACATTGCCAATACCGAAATGAAGGGAACTCTATAAAAAAGAAATTTAGCAAAACATTTTGCCAGCTCGAAGAAAAGCTGTAATTTTGTGCCCGATTAGTCCGAAGGGGTTCGAAGAAGCGGTCGCAGCGGTTGCGACACACCTCCCGGAAAAACTTTAAAAGTTTTATTTTTAATGTACGCAATTGTAGAAATTAACGGACAGCAGTTCAAGGCCGAGGCAGGTCAGAAGTTGTTTGTTCACCACATTCAAAACGTTGAGAATGGTGCAACGGTTGAATTCGAGAAGGTACTTTTGGTAGAGAAAGAAGGCACAATCACCGTAGGTGTTCCCACCGTTGAAGGTGCGAAGGTTGTAGCCGAAGTGAAGACCAGTCTCGTTAAGGGCGAGAAGGTTCTTGTTTTCCACAAGAAGAGAAGAAAAGGTCATCGCAAGTTGAACGGGCATCGTCAACAGTTCTCTGAGATTGTAATTAAAGAAGTTATCGCATAACCCTTTTAAAAACATTTGAATCATGGCACATAAAAAAGGAGTTGGTAGTTCTAAGAACGGTCGTGAGTCAGCAAGTAAGCGACTCGGTGTAAAGATTTTCGGTGGCCAAGTATGCAAGGCCGGCAACATCATCGTACGTCAGAGAGGTACAGTACACCATCCTGGTGAGAACATGGGTATGGGTTCTGACCACACACTCTACGCACTCATTGACGGTACTGTACAGTTCAAGAAGGGACGTAACGACAAAAGCTACGTTTCTGTAATCCCCGCAGCTGAGGCATAATTCTGCCAAGAAGCATAAAAGAAAAAACAATGAGGCTCATCCTTGTAGGATTGAGTCTCATTGTTTTTCAAGAAACACCCTGCAGGCGATGTATAAAATCTCGGCCTGACAGTGTTATTCACCCTCCTATTTAACACAAACCGTAATGTTCATAAGAATATCCAGAACAAGAAAAAACGACATCATAGAAAGTGCCTATTTGCAATAACATATACTTTTTTTTTGCAACAAAAGCGAATAAAACGACATATATATAGAAGAATATAATAAAAAGAAAGATAAGGATGAAGATACTCCGGTTTCAACCGATAATGAAGCAGACCCTCTGGGGAGGCAAACGAATTGCCACATTCAAACAGTTCGACTGCACCAATTCAAACATAGGGGAGAGTTGGGAGCTATCGGGCGTTGCAGGTAACGAGACTACATGCGTCACAATGGGCGGAAAGTCACTCAACACTTTGGTCGCCGAATACAAGGACAGACTCGTAGGCAAGGCTAACTATGAGCGTTTCGGCAACGAGTTTCCCCTGCTCATCAAGTTCATCGATGCGCACCAAGACCTCTCCGTACAGGTACACCCCGATGACGCTACAGCACTGCGCCAAGGCAAGACGAGAGGTAAGACCGAGATGTGGTATCTGATGCACTCTGATGCCGGAGCCAAACTATATAGTGGACTGAAACAGCAAATCACTCCCGAGCAATACAAGACAATGGTTGAAGATGGCAGCATATGCGATGCACTGGCTCAGTATTCAGTCAAAGAGGATGACGTTTTCTTTCTTCCCGCGGGGCGTATCCACTCCATAGGTTCCGGTTGTTTTCTGGTAGAGATCCAGCAAACCAGCGATGTCACCTACCGCATCTACGACTTCAAACGTAAGGATAAAGACGGCAACTACCGTCAGTTGCACACCGACGAAGCAGCCGAGGCCATCGACTTCACCGTATACGATGACTACCGCACCTTGTATACTCCTTGTAAAAACCGAGCCGTAGAGTTGGTCAACTGCCCCTACTTCACCACAAATGTCTATGACATTGACCGCCCTACCCCAATCGAAACGGCAAAGCACGACACCTTTATCATATTGATAGTTGTAAAGGGTGAGGGTACGATAACCACAGACGAAGGTGAAATGACGCAGGTAGCGACTGGCGACACACTACTCATCGCGGCTGAAAACAAACACTTGGTAGCAGACGGCAACATCAAATTACTGGAGACCCACATCAACCAATAAGCATAGGCATACGCTTATTTCTTCACTCCTTTATATATAATATAACCGAGAGCTATGGTTACCAAGGCAATGATGACGTAGCCTATCTCATGGCTGTATTCGGTAACGGTGCTGATGAGTTGATCATCAGGGACAATGGCCTCCAGATACCAACCGAGGGCGGCTAGTACGGTATTCCAGATACCGGCACCGAGGGCAGTGAAAGCAACGAATTTAGCAAGTCCCATCTTGGCCAAACCTGCGGGGATGGAGATAAGTTGGCGCACAGCAGGTACAAGACGACCGATGAAGGTGGCTACAGCTCCATGTTTGCGGAAGAACTTCTCTGCGGTTTCAACCTTTTCCTGGTCGAGCAGACACATATGACCGACACGACTGTTGGCAAATTTATATACGATAGGCTTACCGAGCCAAAGAGCGAGGAAGTAGTTTACGAGGGCACCAATGATGGCTCCCATTGTAGCAAAGAATATGACAAGCCACACGTTGAGTTCGCCTGACGCAGCAGCCTTGTAGGCAGCCGGCGGCACTACCACTTCGGACGGAAAGGGAACGAACGAGCTCTCGATAGCCATCAAGAAAGTAATAGTCCAGTAATTAAGGTTGTCCAAGCACCATTGAATAAATTGTACGGATTCCATTTCGTGTAAGTTATGAATTATAAATTATCAATCATCAACTGTTTATAGTTCTAAGTCGCTGTATCATACTTTCGGCACTTTCGCCTTGAGCTGGTTCCAAGGTGAATATCTCATAGGTCCTTTGAGGACACTGTACGAGGGCTTCCGTCAGTGTCTCCTTGAACTGCTTTTCGCATAGCACCCATTCGCAAAGGCAAAGGTAGGGATAGAGTAAGGTAGACTCTATTTTAGGATTACCCTTAAGCAACTTGAGTATGTAGTAGCCCATATTATAGTGTCCGTTCTCGAGCATCGACACACCTATAAGGAAAAGCGAACGTTCGGCCTCCTCAGGATCTTTAGCCAAAGCTTCAAGGAATATCTCGGTACTTTCATCGTAACGCCCTTGGCACAGCAGTTCGTGTCCTTTCATTATGATGAGTTCAGTATTATCTGGGTATATTCTGATAGCTTCGTTGACGTAGGCGATGGCCTTCTCGTGTTGCCCCTTGCGGCTTGAGATGAGCGAAAGCTGGCTGTATATCTGTCCTTGCTCTGCAGAGCCTTCGGGGATAGTGGCGAGTGCTTCGGTGAAGTACTCCAAGGCCTGATCATCGTCACCCTTGTTGACACGACACATTCCCATGTGAAAAAGCGGATCTACGGTCTCTGGGTATTGCAGATGTATGATGTTATAATACTCTTCGGCCCGGTCATAGTTGCCGATGTTGAAGTAGCAGTTGGCCAAAGCATACATCGAGTAGTAATTGTCTTCACTATTGATGGCAATGACAAATTCAAAAGCCTCGATAGCCTTGTCAAACTCTTCGCGTTGGAAATATATCTTACCCAACTCCTCCCAGTAGAGGGTACAGTAGGCATCGGCATCGAGCAATTGGTTGTATATGCTGATGGCTTCATCATACAATTCCTGTTGCACATAACAGTAAGCGGCCGATTCTAACAGCACTTTGTTGTCAGGATAGCTCACGAGAGCTTCATCAATCCATTCGTGGGCCATCTCTGTCAACTTGTTGTCAACGAGCAGATCTACGATATCGGCATAGGTGTCGGCCTCGTAGTCTTCGGTTTCGACAAGTGCTCTGAAGATGTCATCGGCCTGCCGGTGCTGGTTGTTGGCAAGTGCCAACTCGGCCTTGAGAAACAGCACCTCGCGATCATTGCTGTCGGTAATGCTTTCGGCAATATTGATAGCCTCATTCAGGTGCCCATTGATGAGACGGGCACGTGCCTTGAAAATGAGTACATCAATATTGTCTGGATGCAGTCGGATAGCATAATCGAGAGCTGCTTCGGCACGCTTGGAATCACCCTGCATAGCATAGTACTCGGCGATGTCGGTAAGCTCAGTTGCCTCAAAGTAGAAGCTACTACCACTGAGCAACATCTTTTCATAATGCGCCAGGGTACGTTTGAACTGAGGCTTGTCGAAATATGATGCGAACTGCTCCTTCATATTATTTTAAGTTTGTGAGTTTTTAAGTTCTTGAGTTGCCACCTTGTGATTTAAATTGTAACAGATAAAAAGGAACTTTGTTTAATTTAAGTTATCTCAAGCCAATAAACCCATAAACTTAAAAACTCAAAAACTGAGGTTCTTACTTATTCATCTTGCTCCAGGTATCCTTGAGCGATACGGTGCGGTTGAATATGAGATGCTCGGGAGTAGACTCCTTGTCTACGTTGAAGTAGCCGATACGACGGAACTGCAGGTAGTCGAGCGGTTTGGCCTCGGCCAGATAGCGCTCCACGTAACACTCGGTGAGTACCTTCAGTGAGTCGGGGTTAATCATCTCCTTCATAGCCTCCAATGCATCGCATCCCTTAGCTTCGCGAATGGCAGCCATCTCGTCGCGTGGGTTCTCAACCTTCCATAAACGGTCATAGAGGCGCACCTCGGCTTTCAAGCAGTGGGCACAACTCACCCAATGCAGTGTTCCCTTCACCTTGCGGTTACTGCCAGGCATGCCGGTCTTGGTGTCAGGGTCATACTCGGCATATACTTCTACTACGTTACCCTCGTCATCCTTCTTACATCCAGTACACTTCACAATATAGGCATTCATCAGGCGTACCTCCTGACCGGGAGTCATGCGGAAATACTTCTTGGGAGCATCCTCCATGAAGTCCTCACGCTCAATCCACAGTTCGCGGCTGAACTCTATGGTGTGTGTACCGGCCTCGGGATCCTCGGGGTTGTTGATAGCCTCCATCACTTCAATCTGTCCTTCGGGATAGTTGGTGATGACGAGCTTCACGGGATTGATTACAGCCGATACACGAGTGGCACGGGTGTTGAGATCTTCGCGCACAGCGCTCTCAAGCAGTGCAAAGTCGTTGAGTGCATCGTAAGTAGTGTAGCCAATCTTGTCCACAAAATTACGGATACTCTCGGGCGAGTAGCCACGGCGACGGAATCCGCAGATGGTCGGCATACGAGGGTCATCCCAACCATTTACGAGCCCCTCCTTCACAAGGATGAGCAAATTGCGCTTGCTCATGAGCGTATAATTGAGGTTCAGCTTATTGAACTCATACTGACGGGGACGATTATCGTCAAGGTCTTCACCGTTCTTCACCCAATCCACAAAAAGGTCGTAGAGCGGACGGTGAGGTACGAACTCCAGTGTGCAAAGCGAGTGGGTCACGCCCTCGAAGTAGTCGCTCTGTCCGTGGGCGAAGTCGTACATCGGGTAGGCCTTCCATGTGGTGCCTGTGCGGTGGTGTGGATGGTTCACCACCCTGTATATGATGGGGTCGCGGAAGTGCATGTTGGGGTTGGCCATGTCAATCTTGGCACGCAGCACCATGCGTCCCTCTTCAATTTCACCGCGGTTCATCTTCTCAAACAGCTCCAAACTCTCTTCTACGGGACGGTTTCGGTAGGGACTCTCTGTACCAGGTTGTGTGGTGGTACCCTTCTGTGCTGCAATTTCCTCTGATGACTGCTCGTCGATGTACGCCTTTCCCCGTTTGATGAGATCAACGGCAAAGTCCCACAGCTGCTGGAAGTAGTCCGATGCGTAATACTCGTTACCCCACTGGAAACCCAGCCACTGGATATCCTCCTTGATAGCCTCTACGTACTCCACATCTTCCTTGGTAGGGTTAGTATCGTCGAAGCGGAGGTTACATACACCATTATATTTCTTTGCCATGCCGAAATCGAGGCATATTGCCTTGGCATGTCCTATGTGGAGATACCCGTTAGGCTCAGGCGGAAATCGGGTCTGCACCCTTCCTCCATTCTTACCCTCGGCAAGGTCGTTCACTACTATCTGCTCAATGAAACTCAGACTTTTCTTCTCTGCATTTTCGCTTACTGTCTGTTCAGTCATAACATTCCTATTTATATAACAATCTGCAAAATTAGTGTAAGCCGAGAGAAAACGCAAATTTATTTGTTATTTTCCGAGGCGTAGCCTAATTTCTGTACTTGCAGGTTGGCTCTGCATAAATTTATTCGTTCATTCGTTAGGAAAGTACAAAAAGAAATCTTAAATTTGCAGCAAAATTGGTGCGTAATTTTATGAAACGACATTATTATCTTGCTTTTACATTGTTGGCGATGCTGCTTTTCGTGGCTTGCAGTACGGTAAAGAGATGTAATTGTGGATGAAGGCACCAAGAAAAAGAATGTAACGCGATTTTTATTTTATTATAAACGTTTATTAATTAAAAATTAAAGTAAAATGATTAAACTTGGTATTAACGGTTTCGGTCGTATCGGCCGTATGGTTTTCCGTGCAGCAGTGAAGAACTTTGCTGATGACATTCAGGTAGTAGGTATCAACGACCTTCTCGATGCTGATTATTTGGCATACATGTTGCGCTACGACTCAGTACACGGTCAGTTCGACGGTACTATCGAGGTTGAGGGCAACTACTTGGTAGTAAACGGCAACAAGATCCGCCTCACCGCTGAGATGGACCCCGCCAACTTGAAGTGGGACGAAGTAGGTGCTGAGGTAGTAGTTGAGTCTACAGGTTTCTTCCTCACCGACGAGACAGCTCGCAAGCACATCACCGCTGGTGCAAAGAAGGTTATCATGTCTGCTCCTTCTAAGGACGCTACTCCTATGTTCGTATACGGTGTAAACCACACCACATACGCAGGTCAGGACATCATCTCTAACGCTTCTTGTACAACCAACTGCTTGGCTCCTATCGCTAAGGTATTGAACGACAAGTTCGGTATCGTTAAGGGTCTTATGACAACCGTACACGCTGCTACAGCTACTCAGAAGACTGTAGACGGTCCTTCTAAGAAAGACTGGCGTGGTGGCCGCGGTATCTTGGAGAACATCATTCCCTCTTCAACAGGTGCTGCCAAGGCTGTAGGTAAGGTTCTTCCCGTTCTCAACGGTAAGCTCACTGGTATGGCATTCCGCGTTCCGACTTCTGACGTTTCTGTAGTTGACCTTACTGTAGTATTGGAGAAGGAAGCTACTATGGCTGACATCTGCGCTGCTATGAAGGAAGCTTCTGAGGGCGAGTTGAAGGGTATCCTCGGCTACACAGAAGATGCAGTAGTTTCTACAGACTTCCGTGGTTGCGCCAACACTTCAATCTTCGACGCTAAGGCTGGTATCTCTCTCGATGCTAACTTTGCTAAGGTTGTTTCTTGGTATGACAACGAGTGGGGTTACTCAAACAAGGTTTGCGAAATGGCTCGCGTAATCGCTGCGAAGTAATCATTCGTATATACCGATTTTTCTATAGCTCCTTCAGGATTCTCCCTGAGGGAGCTTTTTTGATGAAGTTTCTTTTTGTAGTTTCAAACCTTTTGTGTAAGTTTGTCCTTCATTAATGACGTAAATGGTATGGAGTCGTATAATCTTGTCACAGTTTTAGGCCCCACAGCTTGCGGAAAGACCACGCTGGCGGTGGCCTTGGCTCGCCATTTGCATACGGGGGTTATCAGTGCTGACAGCAGGCAGGTATACCGCTCCATGGATTTGGGGACAGGGAAGGACCTGAACGAGTATATCTGCGATGGGCATCAGATTCCATACTATCTGATTGACATTGTCGATGCAGGATATAAGTATAACGTGTTTGAGTACCAGCGTGATTTCTTGAGAGTCTACGACACACTGCGTTCCGAAGGCCAGTTGCCGGTGCTTTGTGGCGGTACAGGCATGTACCTGGAGTCGGTGCTTCGTGGCTATCGTCTGGTGGAGGTACCCGAGAACAAGGCCTTGCGCGACTCGTTGGCGGACAAGTCGCTGGATGAGCTAACCGCCATATTGAGTACCTATAAGCAGCTACACAACACGACCGATGTGGATACTGCTAAACGCGCCATACGCGCTATCGAGATAGAAGAGTATTACCGCACGAGCGATGCTCATATACGCGACTTCCCTGACATCAAGAGTCTGACAATTGGGCTTGATATATCGCGCGAGTTACGTCGCGAACGTATCAGCCGGCGTTTGCGTGAGCGTTTGGATCAAGGAATGGTTGACGAGGTGCGTAGCATACTGGCTACGGGCGTTCCACCCGAGGACTTGATCTACTACGGATTAGAGTATAAATACCTGACGTTATATGTGACAGGAGAGCTGAGCTACGACGATATGGTGAGGCAGCTGGAGATTGCCATTCATCAGTTTGCCAAGCGGCAGATGACCTACTTCCGTGGAATGGAACGCCGCGGTGTACCTATCCACTGGATTGATGCAACCCTCTCGACCGAAGAGAAAGTTGAACGCATCGGACGTCTGTTAACAAAAGAGAAATGATCTATGGATGATAAAGCAACAATAAAGTCTGCCCGAGACCGTTGGGGCATTGTTTATGTGCCGATGGCCGGCGTGCGCAAGAAGCATCGCCGCTGGCATCAGATCAAGGAATACCTTGAGATAAAGAAGGTGCAGTACGATTATATACAGTCAGAGGATTATGGCGCTGTAGAGCGCTTGACCCGCATGTATGTAGAGAACGGCTACAAGACCATTGTGATTGTGGGAGGCGATATGGCAGTCAACGATGCATTGAATGGCATCATGAGCTCTTCGGTAGAGAATCTTGACGATATCTCGTTTGGCATCATAGCCAATGGCATAGGCAATGACTTTGCCGATTTCTGGGGTCTGGGTGTTGAGGACTACAAACGGGCTATCGATTGCATCATCAAGGGCACCCGACGTAAAATCGACGTGGGATATTGCTCTTATATGGATGGCAATGTGGCTCTCAAGCGCTACTTCTTGATGGCTGTCAACATAGGACTTGGTGCCGAAGCCATAAAGATCTCCGATGAGTGTAAGCGCTACTGGGGCAAACGCAACCCGACCTATATCGTCAGTCTTCTGCGTCTCTTCATGCGCCGTAAGCAATATAAGATGCATCTGAAAGTGAATGACGAAATCCTTAACGACCGCTTGATGACCGTGTGTGTGGGCAATTCGCGTGGTTATGGGCTGACCCCCAGTGCCGTGCCCTATAACGGCTGGCTCGACGTATCGGTAGTGTACCGCCCGGAGCTGAAGCAGATGATACAGGGCTTGTGGATGCTGCTCCGCGGACACATCTTGAATCACAAGCAGGTAAAGCCGTATCGTACAAAGCGTGTGACAATCTACGACACGGAAGGAGCCAGCATTTGTGTCGATGGCCGTACGCTCGACTACAAGTGCCCGCTGGAGATTTCCTTGATGCCCGAGTTCCTGAACTTCATAGTACCGGATTAAGCTAATCGCAACATATATTAGAATGCAGCAACGCCCCGAAAAGGATTTCGGGGCGTTGTCGTATGTGTGATTAGTCACAGCTGAGTTATTTCTTCACGATACCGATGGTTTCGAGAGTGTGACCATCGCTGGGCCACTGCTTGATGAGGCGCTCGGCCTCGCTCTTGGTGATGGCGATAGTGGTGCCGTGACGCGGTGTGAAGATGTCTGTGTTGGCCGAGTTGCACACGAAGGTGAAGTTAGTCAGATCGGTGCTCTTGCAATACTCGTAGTGACCGTTCATATAGCAGTCATACATCAGTATCCACTCGTCAGAGTCTATAAGCTTGAATACGGCCGAGCCCTCCACTGCTTTATTACTCTGCTGCAGGTATTTGTGCTCGGGTGTCCACTCGCCACGCAAAGTCTTGGCGGTAGCCTTCTGTATGCCGTTGCCCTGTCCCTCTGTCTTGAAGAACATGTGATACAGGCTGTCGTGGTATACGATGTCGGCATCGATGGTGTTGGCATTATGGTCGTAGAGTACCTCGGGCATGCTTATCTCGGTAAAGTCCTCATTGGCGTATGAGCAGTAGGTGATGTAGTGCTTGCCAACCTCACCGATAGCATAGTAGAGCATATACTTGCCCGCTTCGGGGTCGTAGATGGTCTGCGGAGCCCACACCTGAGTAAGGCTGTCGCGGTCGAAGCGCTCGGGCCAGGTAGTGGGGAAGTCGATGGCCGAGTGTGTCCAGTTGACAAGGTCATTGGAGCGCAACAGCACGAGACCGTCGTTTGATGACCATCCCTGCGATGAGCGCATATCGGTCACTACCATATAGAAATATCCGTCTTCGCCACGGAGGATATGCGGGTCGCGCACAGCCTGCTTGTTGGCGATGGTGTCAGAGCTGATAATGGGATTACCATTGTTGAGAGGAGTGTAGTTGTAGCCATCCGCGCTGAGGGCAAAGCATATCTGCTCCTGCCAGGGGGCGTTACCGTTGAAATAAGCAAAAAGGTAGCCTACATAGGGTTCGTTACTGTCTTTTTCCTTGCAGCTGCTCATGAGGCATGCTGTTGTCATGGTGGCCAGAAGGCACAGAATGAGAGATTTGTTTTTCATAAGATAATTATTAATAGTGGTAGTTATGTCTGTTTCATCCGATACGGCTGATTTTATTCAGTTCATCTTCATTGATGATCTTTATCTTGCGACCGTCGATGGCAATCAATTTCTCCGAAGCAAAGATAGAGAGAGTACGTATGGCATTTGAGGTGGTCATGTTCGACAAGTTTGCCAGGTCCTCACGCGAAAGGAAAATACTGATCGTCGCACCATCTTCTTCCAACCCGTATGTCTCTTTCAAGAAAAGCAACGACTCGGCCAGGCGTCCGCGTATATGCTTCTGGGTGAGGTTTACGGTGCGCTCGTCCGACACGCCGAGGTCAATGGCCAGCAGCTTGATGAAGAACATGGCCAACCTGTTGTTCTCCTCTACCAGCCGGATGACTATGTCCATCGGGATGGCACAGATGGTCGATGCCTCAAAGGCTGCTGCTGCCGTCACAAAGCTCTCATCGGCAAAATAGGCGCGATAAGCGAAATACTCCACCGGCTTCATCACGCGCATGATTTGGCAACGCCCGCCCACTCCCGTACGATATATCTTTACCTTACCTTCGAGCAGGCACATCATGTGGCTGGGCTTCTCCCCCTCTTTATAGATAACCTGATTCTTCTTGTAGCGTCTCACCTCCAAGTGGTTTGCCACGACCTCACGTTGCTCGTCGGTCAGCAGTTGCCACATGCCGGCAATGGCCGCAATGATTTCGTCCTGCTTGATTTCCTTTTTCGCCATGTTGACTTTCTACCTAATACCTATTTCCTACGATTAAAAATTAAAAACTAAAGATTAAAACAAGCAATGTCGTCAGTCTTGAACCATAGACTTACGATGCCAGGGCGTTTTAACCTCTAATCTTTAATTTTCAATTCTTTAGTTGATCATGTCAAACCCGCAATAGGGCACCAGCACTTTGGGGATGCGTATGCCTTCGGGTGTCTGATTGTTTTCGAGGATTGCCGCGAGTATACGGGGCAATGCCAGTGCCGACCCGTTCAGGGTGTGACACAGCTCTATCTTCTTGTCTTCGGCACGGCGGTAGCGGCACTTCAGGCGGTTGGCCTGATAGGCATCGAAGTTCGATACCGACGACACCTCCAGCCAGCGCTCCTGAGCAGCCGAGTACACCTCGAAGTCGAAGCAGAGGGCTGCCGTGAAGCTCATGTCGCCACCGCAAAGACGCAATATACGGTAGGGCAGCTCGAGCTTCTTCACGAGGTTCTCCACATGGTCAAGCATCTCCCGGTGCGACTCCTTGGAGTGTTCGGGAGTGTCGATGCGCACGATTTCAATCTTCGAGAACTCGTGCAAGCGGTTCAGTCCGCGCACCTCCTTGCCATACGAGCCTGCCTCGCGGCGGAAACACTGTGTGTAGGCCGTGTTCTTGATGGGCAGTTCCTTCTCGTCGAGGATGACGTCGCGGTAGATGTTTGTCACAGGCACCTCGGCTGTAGGGATGAGGTAGAGGTCATCGGCCGTGCAGTGATACATCTGCCCCTCCTTGTCGGGCAGCTGCCCTGTGCCATAGCCCGAAGCCTGGTTCACCACCGTGGGCGGCATTATCTCCTCGTAGCCCGCATTGCGAGCCTCGTCGAGGAAGAAGTTGATGAGCGCTCTCTGCAGGCGGGCACCCTTACCGCGGTATACGGGGAATCCCGCGCCACTGATCTTCACGCCCAAATCAAAGTCAATGAGGTTATACTTCTTTGCCAGCTCCCAGTGGGGCAGAGGATTGGGTCCCAGGTCAGGAATCTCATTGCCAGTCTTCTCCACCACGTTATCCTCGGCATGGGCACCCTCGGGCACCTCATCATAAGGGATGTTGGGGATGCTGTAGAGCAAGTTCTGTGTATCCTCGGCAGCGCTCTTCATCTCCTCCTCCAGGGCAGCATTGGTAGCTTTCAGTGCAGCCACCTCGGCCTTCACGGCCTCGGCCTCCTCGCGCTTGCCCTCCTTCATGAGGGCACCGATGCGTGCGGCCAGCTGTTTGGCTTCTGCCAGATTCTTGTCGAGCGTTGTCTGTGCAGCACGACGTTTCTTGTCAAGTGCGATGACTTGGTTTATGGTTTCCTCGGCATTGCCGAAGTGTTTCTTCTCAAGGCCTTTGATTACTCGTTCGGTCTGTTCGGTGATGAGTTTAATCGTAAGCATTTCTATACCTATTATTTATTGTGTACACGTTTTGGGGTGCAAAGGTACTAAAAACACGCAAATAAAACAAGCTTAATGGCGTATTCTTCTTTTTGGGCAATGGGCGATGAGCTTTACATCACATTTATCACCCATGGTGCAAGGATATACTGACATCGCCGTCTCATCGGAATCCGATGATGCAACACACACACTTGCGCTTACGACTTGATCTTGCTGTCATCGCAGACATGGTCAACTCGGTCAACGCGGTAAACTCACCTGTTTTTATTTTTAGGAGCTGGCACGGGAGGCCCTATATATAGGGGTAATATTATTAATTATATATTATTATATATAATATAATATTAAGCTCTCTCCTCCTCCACAAAGCAGGTGAGTTGACCGAGTTGACCGCGTTGACCAGTCAAAAAAGACGACTGTTTTAAGGCCGAAAATCTGCGCACCAGTTAGGCTGCAAATGTTTCCCACTTGGGTTGCAAAACCGTGGGGATTCAGCTACCCGGAAAGTATCTTTGGACAGGGGGATCTGAGCCCTTTGAAGCTATTTCGGGGCACAGACTCATTAATTTTTATTGAGGTGCGACCTATCTTATCCTCTCGGGTCACAGAACTCAGTCACAGCGGATAAAATATTTCTGCCGTGACTGAAGGAATAGTATTCCGTAGAAGCCACCAGATTATTACCATACTCAAATAGATATTTACCACAATCTTGTGAGTAATAAATGGCTTTATCTTTCTCGTCCAAATAGTGTCAAACCAGCAAACATAGGCAACGCTACAGAAATAAGGAATAGAAATAAAGAAGAATGGATTGTATGAAAACGCAGCAGCAAACTTTCCTTGTAATAAGGAATGTAAAGCCCGTTGATTGCCACAAGCCGGACATTGCAATCCCGTCAGTTGATAGAACCAACATTTAGGAAACCACCAATGGTTGCTTGGCGAGAATATTGCATATAGACATAATAAACAAAGAATTAATGCTGTTGTGACGAATGCAACAGGGCGTTTGTTATTTTTCATTTTCGATATGTGGTAAGGTCACCATACTTATTTATTTCATAATGATGCGGATATCCTTCTTCTTCATCATTTTCTTTTCTGAAAGAAATGATCTTTTCATCATATTCACACTCGGTAAAATAGCCATATTCATCATAATAGCTATAACTTCCTATTCTATAATCAGTATATTCATCACTAGACGAAACATATGTAGCTAATCCTATGGGATTTAACACCTCATAATGATCCTGATTGTCTTTTACTAAAATAAAATCACCTGATAGAAAGTCGATGTATTTATAAATCGCAGGAAGTAGGATGTCGCCTTCAAGTGATTCTATTCCATACCTTCCATTATTCCCGATTATTTTCCCAAATGATCTAAATGTATGACCCTGTGGAACAATATAGCAATCTTCATATAAGGAATAAGCATAATATTCGCCACTCCCCATAGTGCCATACACAACTCCATCTTCATAACGTTTAATATCCCCTTTACAAAATACAGTAAATCCTAAACAGTTAACAACGCGGTCATTACGATAATCTATAAGATATCCATCATGTCCGAATAACATATCGGTGTCATAATCATAACTTAAATTTATAGTCAAAACTATAAAACATACTGTAGCAAAGAGGCTTATCAACTTCTTCTTAAAAAATAACAAAGTAATAAAACATCCAATTGCAATAATCATGGGCAAAATGAATACAGGGATTAATGTAATTGCAGCAAAGAGATGACTGACAAAATACATAATAACGGTAAAAAACGCAATAGCCACCATAGTGACTATTGCAATAATCTTATTATTGTTCATACATCCTATTATTTGTTAAGCCATTAATGCAGAAAAGAAACCAAAAGCAAGACCAATAATAAACGAAAGAACTCCAAGACCTAAGGAAATAAAAGTCCATAGCCTCGCATTCTTTGCAGCCTCTTCGGCTTCAAGATGATTGCCTGCATGCCATAAAGAATCGACCTTGTTCGCGTAAACGATGGCGACAATACCGGTAGGAAGACAGCATAACACTGTTGATAAGATTGACCAAATTAAGAAATTGTCAGGTTTTTGTTTAATTGCTTCATTCATAATTGTGTTTTGTCTAAAAATAAGAAAGGCGTGAAACCATCCGTTACTCGCCTTCTTAGTAGGTTACCGCCAAGTGACCTTTGTACCAACAAGCAATGAATAGTCCACACCCAATAGGGGTGAACTTCCAGTCTGCTTGTTCTCGGTACAGAATATTGGCGGTATTCACTAAGAAGAGAACAAGAGCTAAAAGCTCCATATCAATATGTCAAGAACGAATGGAACGCTTTTCGGTTAATAAATTTGAGTTTAATTAACTTGATTGGGGAGAGCTGCAACGCTATCGCGTCACCAAACCCTCATCATAAGCGTCCGCTCCGTTGTTTTCACTTCATAGGCAATTCGTTTTTATCGTTAATACTATAATTCGGGTACAAACTTACATAAAAAAAGTGATTTTTACGCCAGTTCGATAAAAAAAACGTTTTTTAGAGGAAAGATAGCAAAGTTGTTTGGTTTTCGAGCCAATTATGTGTATAAAATTAGAAGTTAGGAATCTAAGTTTTTCTTACCTCGCGGATAAAACAGACGACGAAGGCTTCTACAAAGCCACTCGCAACAATCTGCAAGGTCTTCAAGAAATAGGCGTATCTTGGAGGCCTCGCGGATTTCGAGCCTCCAGACGATTAACGTCCACAACAGGTCTACGGGATGCTGACGGGTCGCTTTATTCTAATCTCTTTTTCCAGGCAATTTATCAATAAAAGCCTCCTTTACCATAGCATAGGCACGCTGTGGATCAAACTTATCGGCACCTGCTCGAAGAAGTATATCTGTGTCATCAAGAAATTCGGGGTCTTGAAGTTTCAGTTCCATATTCTGCACAAACTGCTTATAGGTCGGTGCTTTCTCTACCACAAAATCCATATACTTGTTGTAGCATTCAAGCGTTTTTTCGATATTTATGTTTCCATGATCCAAAGCTACCTGCATATCAAAAAGGTCACGTCCCTTCTTTCGCTGATATAAAGCTCTAAGCTTCGTACCAATCAATTCGTCAAAAGTTATCACATTGAAGCATTACAATGAAGAACTCAGAAATACGAACGGTTGCTATCTCGTTACCCAATTTTCAAGCAATCCGAATAACCGTTTAATTCTAAGATAATTGCAAATTCTGCGATTTTTTTTGATAAAAGCATACCTTTTTTTATTGAATAGGTCTAAAATATCCCATTTTTTATGTAAGTTTGCGAATGAACAAGAAGCACGGCAATATTATCCGCCAACTTTATGAACAACTGAAAATAGAAATGTGATTATGGATAGATCACTCGGTATATTAGACAAGGATTACACTTTATGGGTAAAGGAACTTGTAAAGCGTTATCGAAGCAGCCAAATCAAGGCAGCAATAAAAGTAAACAAGGAATTGCTTCGCTACTATTGGGAGTTAGGAAAAGATATTGAGGAGAAACAAGCGGACAACAAATATGGCAGTAAATTCTATGCTACACTGAGCCGCGACCTACGCCATGAAATGCCTGGCGTGGAGGGACTTTCAGAAACCTCTATTCGTTATTCCAAACGTTTCTACTCCCTTTATTACCAACAGATTGAGAATCTTCCACAAGTTGTGGAAGATTCTGAAAAGACAAATCTTCCACAACTTGTGGAAAGATTGTATTCCGACTTGTTCTCCATTCCGTGGGGACATCACCGATATATCATAGACAAATGCTCTAATGACTCCGACAAGGCTCTGTTCTATGTTCGTCAAACGTTGGTAAATGGTTGGAGTAGGGATGTGTTGCTTAATGTGCTGAGCACTCATCTGTATGAACGCAGTGGTAAGGCGTTGACAAACTTCAAAAACACCCTGCCAGATGCAGATAGCGACTTGGTGCAGGAACTGACGCGCGACCCTTATGATTTCTCTTTCACAGGTTTGCGTGGGAAATACAATGAGCGGAAACTGAAAGACACCTTATTGACCAACATCACGAACTTCCTGTTAGAACTGGGTACAGGATTTGCCTACATAGGCAAGGAGTATCGCTTGCAAATAGCAGAGAAGGAAAAGTTTATAGACCTGCTCTTCTACAATCTCAGGTTATCCTGTTATGTAGTAATAGAGGTTAAAATCGGTGAATTTGACTTTGCAGATGCAGGGCAATTGGGCGGTTATGTGGTAGCCTGCAATCATCTGCTCCGCAAGGAAGGACGTGACAATCCGACTATCGGGCTGCTTATTTGCAAGCAAAAAAACAACACCTTGGCTCAATATGCATTGGAATCGAGCAATCAGCCCCTTGGAATATCCGAATATGAGCTTGAAAAGCTCTATCCCGAAAAGGTTGAAGGCACAATGCCGTCCATCCGAGAGATAGAAACCCAATTAGACGATCGGTGAAGCCATTCACCACCCACAAAAGCCAAGCAATAAGCATCATGCCACTCGCAACAATCTGCAAGGTCTTCAAGAAATAGGCGTATCTTGGAGGCCTTGCGGATTTCGAGCCTCCAGACGATTAACGCCTGCCGGTGTACCTTACAGATACCTACAAACGCTTCCAAAAATCATGAAAGAACAAAAACAACGTTTCACCAACCAAGAAACGACGTTTTCTCTCACGCCAAGCGATGTTTGTCAGCATCTTGCGCCAGATGTTCTATATTCCAAGACTGGCAATATTCATTTCAAGACTTGCAATATATATTCCAAGACTTGGAATATTACTTTTGTCGAGGTATTAATTAACGTTACATCGGCCAGACGGCAAAGCCCTCTACAGGTCTTGTTTCGAAAGACCTACAGGTGAAAAATTTAAGACCTGTAGGTGATAAAAATAAAGACCTATAGATGCCTGAATTTGCCACCTGTAGGAGGCCTTAACTTAGGTATGTTACAAGCAGAAATTAGGCGGCGGCTCGGAAAAACCCAAATAAAAATTTGGTTTTTCGCTCGCCTTGCACTAATTTTGCACCCGCTTTTTCGTAGGACACTCCGTGGAGGCGTTCTTACATCGTGTGATGGCGAATTGAGCAGAGAACTTAATTTAGAGTAACACAATTAAAAAAAGAAAGAAAATGAAATCATTTGATTTGACAGGTACTTCAAGAACTGAAGTAGGCAAGAAGAGCACAAGCGAGCTCCGCAAGAACAATGGCATCCCCTGCGTATTGTACGGTATTGAGAAGGAATCTAAGGCTTTCTCTGTAACCAACGAAGCTGTTCGCAAGCTGGTTTACACTCCCGACATCCACATCGTGAACCTCACCATTGATGGCAAGGAGTGCACCGCTATCTTGAAGGACATTCAGTTCCACCCCGTAAAGGACACCATCCTCCACATGGACTTCCTGCAGGTTGTAGCCGACAAACCCATCGTAATGGAGGTTCCCACCACACTGACCGGTCTTGCTGCCGGTGTTAAGCTTGGTGGTAAGCTGCAGCAGGCTATCCGCAAGATCAAGGTGAAGGCTCTCTATGCCAACATCCCCGAGCGCTTGACCGTTGACGTTACCGAGCTTGGCCTTGGCAAGTCAATCAAGGTAGGCGACCTCGCATTCGAGAACCTCGAGCTCGTGACACCCGCTCAGACCGTTGTTTGCAGCGTAGCTGCTACACGTGCTTCACGCGAGGCTGCACAGGGCAAGTAATAGCGAGACTGCTTCGTTTAGGGTTGAGAGTTGAGGGTATCGGTCCCCGCTTTCAACCCTTTTTTATGCTCAGAGACAGAAGAATTACTTAAGGAGTTCAGGAACTCCTAAAAGATACACAACAAAAAGCAATGAAATACCTGATTGTAGGCTTAGGCAACCCGGGTTACGAGTACGACGGCACGCGCCACAACATCGGATTCCGCGTAGTGGACACACTGGCCAAGGCTGCCGGCGTGGCATGGGAAGACAAGCGCTACGGATTCGTAGCCAATATGAGGGTAAAGAACGCACAGATCGTGTTGCTCAAGCCCACCACCTTCATGAACCTCAGCGGCAATGCCGTGCGCTACTGGATGGAGAAGGAGAACATCGCACCCGAGAACCTGCTCATCGTAGTAGACGACCTCTCGCTACCCACAGGCACCCTGCGGCTCCGCGGGAAAGGCAGCGACGGCGGACACAACGGGCTGAAGCACATAGCCCAGCTGATAGGGCAAAACTATGCCCGACTGAAATTCGGCATCGGCAACGAGTTTCCCCGTGGCGCGCAAGTGGACTTCGTGCTCGGCAAGTTCGACACCGACGACGAGGCCATCATAGAGAAGCAGCTACCCACAGCCTGCGACATCATCAAGAGCTTCTGCCTCGCAGGACTCACCATCACGATGAATCAGTACAACAAAAGAAAGTTAGAAACTAAAAATGAATAATTAAAACAAGCGGTATCCGATTTTTTAACTTTTAACTTTCAACTTCTAATTTTTCATTCATTCTAATGGAAGCACGTATCGACAAATGGTTATGGGCCGTACGCCTCTACAAGACCCGCTCGATGGCGACAGATGCCTGCAAGAAGGGACAAGTGACAATGAACGGCACCACAATGAAACCCTCGAAAACCATCAAGGAGGGCGACGTGGTGAGCGTGCGCAAACCACCCATCACCTACACCTTCCGTGTGCTGAAAGCGATAGAGAACCGCGTGGGTGCCAAGCTCGTACCCGAGATGCTCGAGAACATCACCCCCAAGGAGCAGTACGACCTCCTTGAGATGAGCAAGATAAGCGGATTCGCCAACCGCATGCGAGGCACCGGACGCCCCACCAAGAAGGAACGCCGCGACCTCGACGAGTTCCTCGGCGACGACTTCGGCACCGACTTCCTCTTCTTTGATGACGAAGAAGAGGAGATGGAGTAGCACAGAGAGAAGCATCCATCCATTACCAATATATAAGAAAGCTCCCGACTTCAACGCTGAAGTGGGGAGCTTAACTTATCATCAGAGAGGAAGAGGCCTTATCGCTTGGCCACCAATTCGGCAATCTTAACAATGGTCATCATAGCCTTCTGCATCGAGCCCACCGGCACAAACTCATAACGGCTGTGGAAATTCACACCACCAGCAAAGATATTCGGACAAGGCAACCCCTTGAAAGAGAGCTGTGCACCATCGGTACCACCACGAATAGGCTTTATCTTGGGCTCCACACCCACCTCGCGCATGGCTTGGCAAGCGATATCGACAACGTATATCACAGGCTCCACCACCTCACGCATGTTGGCATACTGGTCATTGATGTCAAGTGTAGCGGTACCCATGCCATACTTCTTGTTGAGGTCGGCCACACACATCTGCAACAACTCCTTGCGCTTGTTGAAGATCTCAGCACTGTGGTCACGGATGATATAGCTGAGCGTAGTCTCCTCCACCCCACCATTTATACCTACGAGATGGAAGAACCCCTCGTACCCCTCGGTACATTCGGGGACCTCGTGCTTAGGCAGCATACCTATAAGTTCAGCAGCCACACGCATAGAATTCAACATCTTATCCTTGGCATAGCCAGGGTGCACATTGCGTCCCTTGATAGTGATACGTGCCGAAGCAGCGTTGAAGTTCTCATACTCCAGCTCACCCACTTCGCCACCATCCATCGTATAGGCCCAGTCGCAGCCAAACAACTTCACGTCAAACTTATGCGCACCAAGGCCAATCTCCTCGTCGGGATTGAACCCGATGCGTATCCGCCCGTGCTCAATCTCGGGATGAGCCTGCAGATAGGCGATAGCCGAAACAATCTCGGCCACACCAGCCTTATCGTCAGCACCAAGCAGCGTACGTCCGTCAGTCACGATGAGGTCATCACCGACATAGCGCAACAATTCCGGGAACTCAGCCGTAGCGAGCACCGTGTGGTCCTCGGCCGAAAGCACGATATCCGTACCATTATAATTCTCCACGACGCGCGGATTCACATCCTTGCCGCTCACATCGGGACTCGTGTCCACGTGGGCAATAAAACCGACGGTAGGCACCGTCCGTACAGTATTGGCAGGCAGTGTAGCAAAGAGGTACCCATACTCATCAAGTGTAATCTCCTCAAGCCCCATCGCCTCCAGCTCTGTGCGGAGCATCTTCACAAACTCCATCTGCCCAGAGGTGCTGGGCGTCACTCCAGCCTCATCGGCCGACTGAGTATCAATGCGCACATAGCGCAAGAATCTATTTACCAAATCCATATTCTACAGTTTTCTGTCGCTAAGTTACAACAACTTCGGCAAACTTGGAAATATCGCCACATTTTTTTTGTAGAAATAAGGCTGCGACTCAGAAAAATTCAAATAAATTTAACCTTGTTGAATTTCTGCCTCGCTCAGTTATAGAAAAGTAAATTTTTCCACAACATTCGCTCGTTGAAATTTGGTTTTTAGCTCGCCTTGCACTGTCTTTAGTCTGTTTCACAGACAGAAATTAGGCGGCGGCTCGGAAAAACCCAAATAAAAATTTGGTTTTTCGCTCGCCTTGCACTAATTTTGCCACGTCTTTTGCGCTTGTGGCGAAATTGGTAGACGCGCCAGACTTAGGATCTGGTGTAGCGATACGTGTAGGTTCGAGTCCTATCAGGCGCACAATATCTTTTTTTAGAGGACCTTTCCGTAGAAAGGTTCTCTTTTCTTTTTCCCTCACGGCAGCTGAAACATGTTGCAAAACATAAAAAGTTTTCCAGCTTAAAAGTTGCAATGTAGGGAAATATCAAGTACCTTTGCGAAAAAGATAATCACATCATTTATTAACGACACTTAAATTATGGAAGAACTTAAAGGAACAAAGACCGAAAAGAATCTATGGACCGCATTTGCCGGTGAGTCACAGGCACGCAACAAGTATACATACTTCGCATCAAAAGCAAAGAAGGAGGGTTATGAGCAGATTGCAGCAATCTTCCAGGAGACTGCAGACAACGAGAAGGAACATGCAAAGATGTGGTTCAAACTGTTGGGCGGCATTGGTAGCACTGCCGAAAACTTGGTAGCCGCTGCTGCTGGCGAGCACGAGGAGTGGACTGACATGTATGCCCAAATGGCCGTAGAGGCTCGCGAAGAGGGTTTCGGCTACATTGCCGAACTTTTCGAGGGAGTAGCAGCCATTGAAAAGGAGCACGAAGAGCGTTATCTCAAGTTGCTCGAAAATGTGAAAGGCAAGCTCGTATTCTCACGCGATGGCGACTGTATCTGGCAGTGCCGCAACTGCGGTCACATCCACGTGGGCAAAGAGGCTCCCGAGGTATGCCCCGTATGCAACCATTCGCAGGCCTATTTCCAAATCAAGCCGAACAACTATTGATTTTATGGATAAATGATTGGACAGCCGCCTCGAATCCTCGAAGGCGGCTGTTTAGGTTATAGTGAAGAGTAACGCTAAATAATCAAGTGTGTTTTTAAGAAATTTCACAGCACAACATATTAGCATATCTCAATTATTATTGTAATTTTGTAAGTGTATATAATAAATAGAATATTATGATGGACAAATTCTTGGCTTTAGAGCTCCCCATGCAGGTTTTTTGGGGGCTGGCGATTATCTCAAGTGTCTTCTTTCTGGTGCAAACAATCATGGCATTCCTTGGCCTTGATGCCGATACCGATGACGGTGCAGGATTCGAGGACGTAGAGATGGGTGGTGTGTCAGGCTACTTCTCTTTCCGAAACTTGGTGAACTTCATGCTCGGATATGGATGGGGAGGTATAGTGCTGCACGATGTAATACCTAACCTGATGTGGCTGCAAGTAGCCGCTCTGGGAATTGGCGTGCTTTTCGTCATCATCTTTGTCTTCATACTGCGGCAGATAATGAAATTGTCGACCGACAAGACTTTCCATATAGAAGAGGCTATAGGCCTAATTGCCGACACCTACTTGCGTATCCCTGGTGAAAAGAAGGGCAGCGGCAAGGTGATGGTGAGCGTGCGTGGTTCTATGCACGAGATTGAGGCCATAACCGAAGGCGAAGCAATCCCGACCGGAGCCAAGGTGCGTATAGTCAAGGCTATCGGCACCGATTTGTTAGAGGTGGAGCGCATATAAAATGACATAGAGAAACTGTAATATTAACTCTTTAATAACAACAATTATGAACATTGCATTCTTAGGACTGATTCTCGTGGTTGTAGTGTTTGCAACCTTTGCAGCAATCATTCGTCGTTACAGACGTTGCCCGTCGGACAAGATTTTAGTAGTTTATGGAAAGACAGGTGGCGGTTCGGCCAAATGTATCCACGGTGGCGGCAAGTTCGTATGGCCTATCATCCAAGACTACGCCTACTTGAACCTGACTCCGATATCCATTGATGCCAACCTGACCAATGCCTTGTCACGTCAGAATATTCGTGTGGACGTTCCTTGCCGATTTACCGTAGGTATCTCTACCGAGGCAGATTCGATGAACAATGCCGCCGAGCGACTGCTCGGCCTCACATCGAACGAGATCCAGGAGCTCGCCCGTGATATCCTCTTCGGCCAGTTGCGTCTGGTTATCGCTACCATGTCCATTGAGGAGATCAACAGCGACCGTGACAAGTTCCTCGACAACATCTCCAAGAACGTGGAGGTAGAGTTGAAGAAGATTGGCCTGCGCCTCATCAACGTAAACGTAACCGACATCAAGGACGAATCCGGCTACATCGAGGCTCTCGGTAAGGAGGCTGCCGCCAAGGCCATCAACGAAGCAAAGGTTAGCGTGGCCGAGCAGGACAAGTATGGTGAGATCGGTAAGGCCGAGGCTGTGCGTGATACCCGTATCAAGACTTCAGAGGCTAACGCTATCGCTGTAAAGGGTGAGAACAACGCCCAGATTGAGATTGCCAACTCTAACGCATTCCGCCGCGAGAAGGAGGCCGAGGCCAACCGCCTGGCTACTGCTGCTGAGAAGGTACAGCAGGCTAAGGCCTTGCAAGAGGCTTATGCTGCCGAGAAGGAGGCCGAGCTTGCCCGTGCCGAGCGTGAGCGTTCAACCCAACAGGCAAACATCATTGTGCCCGAGGAAATTGAGAAGCGTCGTCGTATCATCGAGGCTGAAGCCGAGGCCGAGAAAGTCCGTGTAAATGCAAAGGGTGAGGCTGATGCCATCTTCGCCAAGATGGAGGCCGAGGCTAAGGGTCTCTACGAAATCCTTACCAAGCAAGCTGCCGGTTATGACAAGATGGTAGAGGCTGCCGGGGGCGATGCCAACAAGGCTTATATGTTGCTGTTGCTCGAGAAGCTGCCTGAGCTGGTTAAGATACAGGTTGAGGCTGTCAAGGGTGTCAATATCGACCACGTTACCGTATGGGATTCGGGCAATGGTGCCGATGGCAAGGGTTCTACCGCCAACTTCGTATCTGGTCTGATGAAGTCTGTCCCTCCGTTGAGCGACCTTTTTGACCTTGCCGGAATGAATCTTCCCGAGTACCTGGGCAAGAAGAGCCAGGCACAGGACGTAACTCCTATCGAGGAGAATAAGTAAACAGCTTATCTTTCCTATAATAAGAGGCAGGGATTAGATGATCCCTGCCTCATTCTTTTCATAGAGCCTGAGTGCAGCTATCGTAGTTTCTTGTACCTACAATAAGCATCATATAGGTAGTGGAGTTCCTCCTTACGCATACCTAACGACTTCAGGCGAGCGAAGTCGGCCAGCACCTCATCAGCCAACGAATGCGTGTCACGATACAGCACACCATCTATCTCCACTTCTTCACACGGCATCGCCTCCAGCAGCTTATCGGCACGTAGCAAGCAACCGAAACAGCTGTCGCGCTTGCCCAACATCCAATAATTATATCCTGCATATCTCCAGTCGGTGTCAGTGAGCTCTTCCACATGCTCGGTCATCATACGCTCGTAATACTTGGCCGCCTGCTCATACCTATGGGCAAACAGGTTACACTCTGCCAAGAGGCGCACCGACTTAAGCGACTCCGGGTGGTGATAATCAATCTTATGCAGACGAGGAAGCGCCTTTTCAAACTCACCTTCCTCACGCAGTATCTCAGCTATGTGGAATGTGAGACTGAGGTTATCGGGCTTCAGGATCTCGGCTATTTCGTAATATTTCAACGCATTAGCATTATCAGAAACGGCACGGTAACACTGAGCCAGATGCAATACCGTCCAGTAACTATCGGGGTGCAATATATCGGCCTTCACATAAGCCTCTATGGCCTCCTCATGCAGTCCATACTTCTGATAGCATAGTCCCAGCTGCTGCAATTGCGTAGCCTCCATACAGTCGGGGTGCCACTCCTCGAGCAACGAAAAATAACCTATAGCAAGCCAGTAGTCCTTGCGCTTGATGTTCAAGCCTATGAGTTTGAACAGACGCTCCGACTCAGCCGTCACGCAGCCACATAACGGGTTATCGTTGCTGATGCAATAAGCAAACGGCTGGAAGGGGTCGTCAAACTCCTGCACGTTAGGAAAGAGTTTGAAGAATCTATACAGGTTCTGCACATACTGACGTATGAGGCTCTGCGTCGTCTGCCTGCTCATCCGTTTCAAGTCGGGTATGTCTGCATTCTCCTTCATGGCCGTGTTCTGCTCTTCGAGCTGTGCCATCATCGCGTCACGTTGCATCTGCGGTATCTCGCGTATGGCATAGCAGAAGGAGTATTTGTCAGAGTCGCACATGAAGTTCGACTGCAGTATCATCTTGGCTATTGGACTGCTGTTGTCATTCCCTATGACACCTAACATATCGGCTTGCCACACATCGAACGGGCGGAACCAGTTGCTTATCATATAGAAGAAGGGATAACGCTTCAGTTGCGAGAAGGTGCTCATATTCACATCAGCTCCTTCCATCTGCCACTCGGTGATTTCGCGCATACTCTCTTCCAGTCCGCTTTCGTGCATCCACTGTTCCCAATCGGGGTTGATGTCGTCAGAGTCCTCCTTCGTAATGCCCGGCATACGGCGAAGCTTGGGGTTCTTCATCAGTTCAGGGATAATCTCCTCGCGCATCTTGCGGTTTATCTCCTCGGTATCGGCACTGCGGGTGAACTGCAGGATGACGTCACATACTTGGGCTGCAAATACCGGGTCATCGGTCAGCAGGCCGAGCCGTGCTTCCACCTCGCTATAGTAGCCTATGCGGTCGGCCCAGCAGTAGCAAGTGATAACGATACCCACCAGAGCACGTGTGCTTACCGTAGCCTTCGAGTGATAGTAGGCATCGCAGAGGAAGAGCAGTTTCAAGGGGTCGAACATACGCAACAGGCTCAGCGTCACCGCACTCACGATAGTGCATTGATCGCCTTCCGCTATGGTCGACGATAGGAGCAACTTGTCCACCTCAGCTGCCATAGCAGTATTCCACGCACCCCCCGTCCACAGGTCAGTGAAGAGGGAGTTAAGCTGTCTGTCGTGTGCCGCAGCCAGTTGTTTCATTTCCTCCGCGCCACGTGTGTTGCGTATGCCCTCACCGAAGGCCTCCAACTGCAGCTGGTATACGTGAAGCGACTCCCGCCGTGCCGCCCTACTCTGTGCCGTGTAATAGGGCATCTCTTTGGCAGCATGTGTGGCAATGGTGCAGCGGTCGGCAATCATCAGGGCATGCCCTACCAACTGACGGTATACGCGATCGCGCTCCGTATCCTCGGCACCTTGATTGAAGTAGTCGAGCAGCGCATCATACGTAGCGATGATACCGCTGAGTTCATACTCCAGTTCCGTGAGTTCGGCTTTGCGTACCGCATCGAGCAAGATCTCAAGAAAGAGATAGAACTGTCGTTTCTCAATATGTTCGGTCCAACGACCCGATAGGATATTTATCTTCACAACTTTTCTTTTTATTTATTCCTCGTGCAGTCTTTCAACAAAGTTGATTTAAGTAGCAACTCAGTTACTGCAACCATTCTCATTTGACATTATTTATCTATGCAAAGATACGAAGAAACAAGTGAGAAATACGAAACTTGTTTCAGTATTTTTCACCGCGAGTGCAGTACATCTTCGCGGTTTACCGCAAAGATAACAGCTTTTTAGCAAAAGTCGTTCATTTTACGGCAGTTTTATAGATAAAGAAAAGAAAACTTGATTTCTTGAATAAAAAGGAGAGAATTGTCAGAAAAAATGCCTAACTTCGCTTCCTATAAGAAACACACAAAAGATAATTATGAAAAAGACACTGATGAGTTTGTTTATCATGGCGACACTGTTCGCCTGCACCTTTACGGCAAGTGCCAAGAATGTATGGCCCGACGGCACGGAGATGTCAGAGTGGTTCAAGCGTACGAAAAAGGTGAAGCCCGCCGCCCTGTACGACATTACCGAGCATGGCGTGGTGTGCGATAGCACCCTGCTACAGACCGAGCAGATACAGGCTGTCATCGACAAGGCTGCAGCCAACGGAGGCGGCACCATCGTGATTCCCGAAGGCACATTCCTGAGCGGCTCGCTCTTCTTCAAACCGGGCACACACCTGCACCTCAACCCCGGAGCCGTACTCAAGGGTAGCGACTTCATCGGCGATTTCCGGCTGATAGATACCCGTATGGAGGGACAGAATCTCAAGTACTTTGCCGCATTGGTCAACGCCATCGACTGCGACGGATTCCACCTCACGGGCAAGGGCACCATCAACGGCAACGGACTGCGCTACTGGAAGCAGTTCTGGATTCGCCGCGAATACAATCGCCAGTGCACCAACCTCGAAGAGATGCGTCCCCGCCTGGTGTTCATCCAAAACAGCGACGACGTGCACCTTGAGGGCGTACGCCTCATCAATTCGCCCTTCTGGACCACACACCTCTACCAGTGCAACCGCGTGAAACTCATCGACCTCTACATATTCGCCCCTGCAGCCCCTGTGAAGGCTCCCAGCAGCGATGCCATCGACATCGACGTATGCACCGATGTACACGTCAAGGGATGCTACTTCTCTGTGAACGACGATGCCATAGCCCTCAAGGGCGGTAAGGGGCCTTGGGCACATCTGGATAAGGTGAACAATGGTCCGAACCGCAATATCCTCATCGAGGACTGCACCTATGGCTTCTGCCACAGCATGCTCACCTGCGGTAGCGAATCACTGCACAACCACAATATCGTGCTTCGCAATTGCGAGGTGAAGGACGCTACCCGTATGCTGTGGCTCAAGATGCGCCCCGATACCGAGCAGAACTACGAGTATATCACCGTGGAGGGCATCAGAGGCAACGTGAAAAGCATGCTCTTCGTAAAACCTTGGACCCAGTTCTTTGACCTTAAGGACCGCGAAGATAAGCCTTATTCTTATTCTTCGAATGTTACGTTGCGCGATATCAAGCTCGACTGCCAAATCGTGTTTGATGTGATTAGCAATATCAAACGGTATAACCTCAAGGACTTCAGATTTGAAGATATAGAGGTCAACGCCTCAGATAAGCCGGAGATACGCAAGGATTATGTTGAGAATTTCACCTTGAAGAATGTGAAGATAAACGGCGAAAGAGTGGAATAGAAAAATAAATCGAACAGATAGTTTGCCCAAGTAACGGAATCGTGCTAAATTTGCACGTATATTCACAAAATAAGGATGACAAACTTTGCAATGATACTCATGGCTTCGCTCCCTACTTCCTGGAAGGTTGTAGGGGGTGTGTTGATAGTGGTAACGTTGGTAGCCGTCGTGCTGTCCGTGATTAAGGCACGCGAGGCTGGTGCGCTGAAGAAAGAGGTGGAAGAGTTGCGCGACACCATACGCATGATGCGCTACGAAGAGACCAACCTATCGCGCATGCTACACACTGCCGGCAAGTATCCCGAGCCGATGGAACAGGGCGAAGAAACGGGCGAAGAGAATACGGAAATAGCTGAAATAACAGAAGAGCCCGTGATAGCCGAAACAGCAGAAACACCCGAAGAGCCTGAGATTTCAGAGAAGACTGAGAGAACTGAAGAAATTGAAGGAATTGAGGAGACTGAGAAAACAGAGTTCTCAAAGGACTCCGAGGAGACTGTGGAGACTGAGGAGGCAGAAAGAGCAGAAGTACCCGAAGAGACAGAGGTTACAGAAGAGACCATGAGCACCGAAGCTCCCGAACTTCCCGAACCGCCCCAAGAAAAGGAGCCACCCCGCAAGCAGGCCATCAACGAACGCCGTCCAGCCATCCCCACCGATCTGTTTGCCGCCTGGTTTGAAGAGAACGAGCAGGTGCAGGAGGCACCCCCCGCAGAAGCAACGCCCATAGCCACAGAGACTACAGCCCCCACCATACGGACCGAAGAGGTGGCCGAGAGCACCGAGCATCCAGATTACTCCGAGGGTTCAGAGACCGCTGAGAATCTCGCCACGGAAGCACCGACAATAGCGGCATCCACTGCAGAGGAAGAGCAATCGACAACCACCCTGGCAGCCGACCAAACCCAAGAAGCTGCTACACCCATTGCATTGGGCAAAGAGGACGAACGATTCTGCCGCAAGCTCGAACGCATCGTAAACTCACGCATGAAGAACCCTAACCTGAATATCGACATCATAGCTGCACAGTTTGGCATAGGACGCACCAACTTCTACCGCAAGGTGCGCGAACTGATGGGCATATCGCCCAACGACTACCTGCGCAAGTGCCGCATGGAGCGTGCCGCAGAGCTGCTCTGCAACTCCGAACTCCCCATTGCCGATGTATGTGCCCAAGTAGGAATACCCGACGCACAATACTTCAGCCGTGTATTCAAGAGCTATTTCGGCACTCCACCATCAACTTACAGAGAACAAAAGTCCAACGGATAATAGATAATTCCACCGTTTTTATATACCTTTGCACGTTTTTTAACGAAGAAATATACAACATCGATATGATAAGCAAAATAGAAGCACTCATGACTGAGGTGGAGACCCTCAGTGCCAATAGCGCAGAAGAGTTGGAAGCACTGCGCATCAAGTACCTAAGCAAGAAGGGTGCCATCAATGACCTGATGGCCGACTTCCGTAACGTACCCGCCGACCAGAAGAAAGAGGTAGGCATGCGCCTCAACGCACTGAAGACACGCGCCACGGAGCGCATAGCAGAACTGAAGGAGGCATTCGAGACCAACGACAGCGGAGCAGCCGAGATGGATCTCACACGTACCGCCTACCCCATCAAACTGGGCACACGTCACCCACTCTCCATCGTGAAAAACGAGATTATCGACATCTTTGCACGCATGGGCTTTGCCTTGGCCGACGGTCCTGAGGTAGAAGACGACTGGCACGTGTTCTCTTCTATGAACTTTGCTGAAGACCACCCCGCACGCGACATGCAGGACACCTTCTTCATAGAGGCACACCCCGACATCATCCTGCGCACCCACACCTCATCGGTGCAGAGCCGTGTGATGGAAACCAGCCAGCCCCCTATCCGCATCATCTGCCCCGGTCGCGTATACCGCAACGAGGCCATCAGCTACCGTGCACACTGCTTCTTCCATCAGGTAGAGGCACTCTACGTAGACAAGAACGTGTCGTTCACCGACCTCAAGCAAGCCCTGCTGCTCTTTGCCAAGGAGATGTTTGGCGAGGAGACCAAGATACGCCTGCGTCCCTCATACTTCCCCTTCACCGAGCCCTCAGCCGAGATGGACATCAGCTGCAACATCTGCGGCGGCAAGGGTTGCCCCTTCTGCAAGGGTACCGGCTGGGTAGAGATCCTCGGATGTGGTATGGTAGACCCCAACGTGCTCGAAGCCAACGGCATCGACAGCAAGGTCTACTCGGGCTATGCCCTCGGCATGGGTATCGAACGCATCACCAACCTCAAGTATCAGGTGAAAGACCTGCGCATGTTCTCCGAAAACGATGTCCGATTCCTGAAGGAATTTGAGGCGGCAAACTAATTCATAAAGGATGGCACGCAATCGCGTGCCATTTTAGTAATATATTGCGCGTTCAGCGCAAACAAAACAATAAAGTGTATGAATAGCGAAAGACCTCTCATATTGATTTCGAATGATGATGGCTACAAAGCACGTGGCATCAACTTCCTGGCTGAACTGCTATCACCAATGGCTGACATCATCGTGATGGCTCCCGATGGGGGACGTTCGGGAATGGGGTGTGCCATTACCTCTACCCAGCCAGTATACTACAGCTTGGTGAGCGAGCATGAAGGTGTCACCATCTATCGCTGCTCGGGAACACCGGTCGACTGCATCAAGATGGCACTGCATGAGTTCACAGACCGCCAGCCCGACATGATTATCGGTGGCATCAACCATGGCGACAACTCGGGAGTCAACGTGCACTACTCGGGCACGATGGGCATCGTCATCGAGGGTTGCATGAAAGGTATCCCCTCGGTAGGATTCTCGCTCGACAACCATTCGCCCGAGGCTGATTTCGAACCTTGTGCCCCCTACATCAAGAAAATTGTGGAGCAGGTACTTGAGCATGGCCTGCCCAATGGCACCTGTCTCAACGTAAACTTCCCCGCGACACCCATCTATGAAGGTGTGAAGGTGTGCCGCATGGCCAAGGGTGAGTGGACACAGGAGTGGGAAGAGCATCCGCATCCGCGTGGTGGCAACTACTTCTGGCTGGTGGGCAGCTTCTGCCTGCGCGATGAATATCCGCACGATGCCGACCGCCCCAACCTCACCAATGGTTACGTAGCCGTGACACCTATACAGATAGACATGACCGACTACCGCATGATGGAGGAGATGATAAACGACTGGGACCTCGGATAACAGACAGCCTAAATTATCCCCAAAACTCTATAGGGATTTAGAGAATCTTGCCAAACCCATCCACAATGAAATACTACATCATAGCAGGCGAAGCCTCAGGCGACCTGCACGCATCGAACCTCATGCGTGCACTCAAGGCGAAAGACCCGGAAGCAGAGTTCCGTTACTTTGGAGGTGACCTAATGGCTGCCGTAGGAGGCACGCTCGTAAAGCACTACCGCGAACTGGCCTACATGGGATTCATACAGGTAGCGATCCATGCACGCACCATCCTGCGCAATATGCACCTGTGCAAGGAGGACATCGTGGCCTGGTCACCCAATGTGGTGATACTTGTCGACTACCCCGGCTTCAATCTCTCCATCGCCAAGTATGTGAAGACACGTACACAAATCCCCGTCCACTACTACATATCGCCCAAGATATGGGCATGGAAGGAGTATCGCATCAAGGACATACGCCGTTATGTAGACGAGATGTTCTCTATCCTACCCTTCGAAGTTCCTTTCTATGCCAAACACGGATATCCCATACACTATGTAGGCAACCCCTGTGTAGATGCCGTGTCCCAATTCAAGACGCAATATAAGGAAACACGAGAGGGATTCTGCACCCGCCATGGACTTGACCCCGAACGCCCTATCGTGGCACTGCTCGCCGGAAGCCGCAAGCAGGAGATAAAGGATAATCTGCCCATCATGCTGGCTGCTACCAAGCACTTCACGCCAGGTCGAGCATATCGCAGAACCAACATGAAGGACTACCAGTGGGTAATAGCCGGTGCACCTGGTATCGACAAAGAGATGTATGGAGAGCTCTTTGCTAAATCAGAGACGACACGAGGCGTTACTGTCGTTTACGGTGAGACCTATGCCCTGCTCAGCCACTCCTATGCCGCAATGGTAACATCAGGTACCGCCACACTGGAAACAGCATTGTTCCGCGTGCCGCAAGTGGTGTGCTACTATATCATGTGTGGCAAGGTGGTATCTTGGTTGCGCAGACTGGTGCTCAAGGTGGAGTACATCTCGCTGGTAAACCTTGTGGCAAACTTCCCCGTGGTGCGCGAACTCGTGGCCGATGAGATGCGCGAGCGCGAACTCAAGGAAGCCCTCGAGCAAATACTGCTCGATGACTTCTTCCGCAACCGTATGTTCGACGAGTACGACAAGATGGTGCTCAGTCCCTTGGGTGAGCCCGGTGCTTCTGAACATACGGCAGAAAAAATGATGGAACTGTTAAGAGCGAGAGGTTAAGGGAAAGGTTTTCTGCTTTATCAGTCCTTAATAGTCCTTATCATAGCCCACCTCACAAACCACATACACAAAGGTATGGTGAGCAAACTGCTGCTCTACAAGTCCGAAGCGAACAAACTGTGCAAGCAACTTTACCGCCCGATGTCGAGGCAAATGCCCGAGACGGGCAAAGCGGTTCAAGGTCAGTGGTTCGGGCGCATCGGTGAGCAAACGTAGCAGGCTTTGTTCGCGCAGGGTGAAGGGAAGCAGGGTATTGGTATCGTCGGTAGCTTCGCGCCAAAGAGCCATCTGCACGGGCGATGCCACGATATTCTCATCGGCAATGCGCACGAAAGCACACCATCGGCCATCATCGAGCTGGGCACGCACGGGGAGCGTCCCCGCAGCATCCACCTCGGCAATCACCACATTGTGCCCCTCCACACGATGGATACTCATACGGCACTCCACAGGCGGCATACAGTAAAGCAAGGCGGCAGCCTCTACCATATAAATCTCCTCATCGCTACGTACACCGGCAATCTTGCCATTGTCTTTCACGCCTATGAGCAGCCTACCTCCATCCGTATTGGCAAAAGCCGATAGGGTGCGCGCAATCTTGCGTGCATCGGAGATTTCGTACTTGAAATCCTGCTGCTGATGTTCGCCCTCGGCGATGAGACGGTGGAGCATATTAATAATTAAAAATTAACAATTAAAACAGGCGTTACGTTTCAATTCCCTTCTTCTTGCCCTTTGTTTTAATTTTTAATTCCTTAATTTTCAACTTTAGTAAGTCCCATTTCTTTGGCTTTCTTCATCATATACCCGTAGGCGGCATCGTGTTCGTTGGGGATGACACCGTCAAGGATGGCATCCTTGATGCTGCTCTTGAGTGCTCCCACCTCGGCACAGGGGGTGAGGCCGAAGGTACGCATGATTTCGTCACCATCGACCGGGGGTTGGAAGTTGCGTATGCGGTCGCGCTCCTCAAGGTCCTTTAGCTTCACACGTACGAGTCGGAAGTTATCGAGGAAACGCTGCTTGCGCAGTTCGTTTTTCGATGTGATATCGGCTTCGCACAGCATCATCAGGTCATCGATATCATCACCCGCCTCGAAGAGCAGACGGCGTACGGCACTGTCGGTCACCTCCTCATCGGCAATGGCAATGGGACGCATGTGCAGTCCTACGAGTTTCTGCACGTATTTCATTTTCTCGTTGAGCGGTAGCTTCATCGAACGGAAGATATTGGGTATCATCTTCTCGCCTATGTAGTTGTGGTTGTGGAATGTCCATCCTAACCGCGGATCCCAACGCTTGGTGCGTGGCTTGCCAATGTCGTGCAACAAGGCTGCCCAGCGCAACCACAGATTGTCGGTATGGCGGGCTATGTTGTCGAGCACTTCGAGGGTGTGGTAGAAATTATCTTTGTGGGCACGCCCGTTCACCGTCTCTATACCCTGCAGCGCTGCCAATTCGGGAAAGATGAGTGGCAACAGGCCACAGCGGTCAAGCTCCACAAACCCCTTCGAGGGTATAGGCGAAGCGATGATTTTATTCAGTTCGTCGATGATGCGTTCCTTGGAGATAATCTTGATGCGCTCAGCGTTGCGTGTGAGCGATTCGAAGGTCTCCTCCTCAATGTAAAAGTTGAGCTGCGTGGCAAAGCGTATGCAGCGCATCATACGCAGGGGATCGTCACTGAAGGTCACGTCGGGATCCAAGGGGGTACAGATGAGGCGGTCCTCCATGTCGAGCAGTCCATCGAAGGGGTCGGTAAGTTCTCCATAGCGCTCGGCATTGAGGCATACGGCGAGAGCGTTGATGGTAAAGTCACGACGGTTCTGGTCGTCCTCCAACGTACCATCCTCTACGATGGGCTTGCGCGAATCGTGGGTATACGACTCCTTGCGTGCCCCCACGAACTCCACCTCCATATCGTGCCACTTGAGCTGTGCGGTACCAAAGTTCCGGAAAATGCTCACATGGGCACCACGCCCGAGTTTCTTACGCAGAGCCTCAGCCATACGTATGCCACTACCCACAACTACGACATCAATATCTTTTGACGGACGCTCCAGGTAGAGGTCGCGCACGTAGCCGCCCACCACATAACATTCGAGCCCCAGCTCATCGGCCGTCTCGCCTATGAGATGAAAAAGTTTGGTGTCGAAGAGTCGCTTCAGTTCCTCAGGAGATATATGTTTCATAAACCTGTCCAGAATAAGGATTTGTTTCTTAAATGTCCGCGAAGTTAGTCAAAAAAAATCGTTTTCTGCCGCTTATAGGCTTCCCTTTTCACTTTTTTATTGTTTTCTGCACGAAAACTGAAGGATTAGTTGTACTTTTACAGCGAAATAACGAAGCCTGCATGATGAAAACAAAACCAATCGCCATAATGCTCCTTACCACACTGATGGCAGGATGCACCGAAGATGTAGAACGCCAGGCTCAGCCCTACCTTGAGCGGGCCGAGCAGTCATACACCACTAAACAGTACAGCCTCGCCAAGCTTCAGCTTGACAGCATCAAGCTCCTCTATCCCAAAGCATTCGAGACCCGCAAGCGGGCACAGCAGCTACAGGTGCGAGTAGAGTTAGACGAGGCTGTTGCCGGCAAGCAATATACCGACAGTTTGTTGACCGATACCCGAGCACGGCTATCTCCCCTCACCGCACAGCTCCAGCTCGACAAGGATGCCCGCTACCAAGATGTGGGTCACTACTACTCGGGGCGCCATCGTGCCGAGCAGCAGGTGGGTCGTAGCTACCTTCGCCCGCAGGTGAGCGAGCAGGGCGAATGCTCCATCGTCGCATTCTATCGCGGCAAGGCAGTAGGGGCACACACCCTTCGCCTCACCGCCCCTGACGGCACTTTCATGGAGCTGAGAGCACAGGCAGAGCCATATCTCACGACAGATGCATTGGGCCGTACGGAACGTACCGATTATGCAGTACCTGCCGATGCCGGCATCGCTTCGTTTGTAGCGCAGTGCCAATCGCTCCCCCGTGTCACTCTCATGGGACAGAGCGGTAACGCATCACTCCCCTTCGGCAAGCATGAGGCCAAGGCTCTGGAGCAGGTGTGTGAGCTGGCTTCGCTGTTGCGCCTGATTAACGAGCTGGAACGACAGTCGGACGAGCTGACCCGACGCATCGAGTTCTTCAGCAACATCCACAGACAGCAAGCTGCCGCTCAGTGACAAATAAAAAAGCTCCCTCCCGATAAAGAGAAGGAGCTTTTTCATTCAATCAATGACCTATTTCTTCCCTAAAGCCATAGATTCCACCAATACGGGCATACACCAAAGCTATTTGCATAGACAGGAAACTGAACGTAACTTTGCAATATGAATCTTGCGAAGATAGGCTGCACTCACTTTGTAACCAGCAAGCAAGCTTGCGTTACGTTCGTTTGCACTATCTTTGCAACGTGAAGAAACAATAAGGACACGAATACGTTTTAGATTACGAAAAAAAGAGATATTATGGCAACAACAAAATTCAAAGGAAACATGGTGCACCTCAACGGCACCTTTGCAGAAGTAGGCGACATAGCCCCTCAAGTGCAACTGACAAAGAAAGACCTCTCGCCATTCACGCTCGACGAGTGTAAGGGCAAGTACGTGGTGATGAACATCTTCCCCAGCATCGACACTGGAGTATGTGCCACCTCGGTGCGCAAGTTCAACCAATTGGCGGCCTCGCAACCCGACACCGTAGTGCTGTGCATCTCGCGCGACCTGCCATTCGCCCAAGGACGCTTTTGTGCTGCCGAAGGCATCGAGAATGTGATGACATTGTCGGATTTCCGCAGAGAATACACCTTCGGCAAGGATTACGGCGTAGAGATGACCGATGGTCCCCTGGCTGGGCTCTTGACCCGTGCCGTAATAGTGATAGCGCCCGACGGTAAGGTATGCCATGCAGAACTGGTGCCCGAGATTACTACCGAGCCCAACTACGATGCAGCCCTATCAAGCATCAAGGCATAACAATACCGATCAAGAAAGCAAGGTGCCGGTGACCAATAGGCCATCGGCACCTTGCCGTAATATCAGGCTATTGCTCCCCCTCTGCCTGCTCGCCCTTCTTAATGCGTCCGAAACGGATGATATTGGTGAGGTAGACGGTGAAGACAGGCAACAACATCATACCGGCCAAGGCAAGCAACACGGAAATGATTTTGCCTACTGCCGTGACTGCCTGGATGCTACATCCTGCGGTAGTGGCGGTCATGCAGGAATACCACAGACAGTCCCAGAAGTCACGCACACCAGGGTTGGTATTGACCTCCAGCACATAGAAAATAAGGCTGCAGTAATATATGAAGGAGAATAGCACTACGATGTAGGTGATGAGCAGTCCTGCCGTGAGGTCGTGGAGCAACCAATAGGCTATAATGGTAAAGGAGATGTAGCCACGAATGAGCGGGATGAAGCGGAAAAGGAACTCCATCTCGGAGGAGAGTTCCACCCCCCACCAGTTGAAGAGCGTGAGGTAGGGCACGATAAGGAGCAGAAAGAAGAAGTGGTTCCCGAAATACCGCCACGAATTATCGGCATTGTACACCTCCACGCCAAACAGGAGGATAAGCAACACGCATATCCAGAACTGCAGGTTCAGGTAGTTGGCATCATCGTAGAAGGGGACACCGTTGAACGTGTCGATGGATATGCTGATGACCAGCAGTAGGCTCAGCATGAAGGCCGAGAGGTGAAGGGCAAGCTGTATACCTTGTTTGTTCTGCATCTTTGGCTCAGAGTTTATAAAAGAGTGAAAAGTTAACCCACAAACAGCAACAAAAGTTCTGCCGTAAGTCAACTTTTCACTCTAAGAAACCCGAGGACAGCGAACACACTTACTCCTCGCTATAACGTCTCTCGGATATACCTTATCCGCTGTGACGGAATGATTGTTCTCATTTTACACCTTGTCATTCAGGTGCAATATCCCTCGTCCCCTCGGATATCCAATATCCGAGGGTCTTGAGGTAGGGGTCTCTGACCCCTTTGAAGGCATTGCAGGTCATAGAGCCTGATACTCAAAAGAGGACGTTTTTGCAGCCCAGTTGGGAAACATTTGCAGCCTAACTGGTGCGCAGATTTCCAGCCTTGAAATCACTGCCATTTTTCGGCAGGTAAACTCGGTCAACTCACCTGCTTTCAGGAAGAAGAAAGAGCTTAATATATATAATTAATAATATTACCCCTATAATATAGGGCCTCCCGCGCCAGCTCCTACAAAATAAGAAACAAGGGAGTTTACCGCGTTTACCTCGTTCACCTTGATTAGGGATACCTCTCGTCCCCTCGGAATTCCGAGGGTCTTGAGGTAGGGATATCTGACTCCTTTGATGTTATTGCGGGTCAAAGACCCTGATACTCGTTAACGGCGGATAAGGTATATCCGCCGTGACGGGATCAAATGAATCAAATTGTCGGATACGTCGCTCCGCTCCTTTTTATTGCCTTCGGCGATAATGCCAACGCTCGCTGTGTAACCGCAAGCAAGCTTGCGTTACGCTCGCTCAATGGCATTATTCTGTGACGGGGCGAACGGAGTGGCCGTAGTAGCGGCCGTACCAGAGGCTCCAGAAGCCGTAGCCGCTGTCGAAGCCGAGGACGTACGCGTCGCCGCTGTAGTCCTCGTACAGCGAACCGGACCAGTAGAGGCCGCTCGAGCCACGGTAGTCGACCTCCGTGTCGCTGCGGTTACCCGCAGCGGGGAGAAAGATACTATTGCCGTTGGGGCCGGTGACCTTATTGCCTCTTATACCGTTGACCGTAGTCCACTCCCAAGAGCACTTCTCACAAAGCTCCTTGATCTCATCTCTGGTGGGCATACGCCAACCACCACCCCACTTCATGCGGGCGACATCATAGGAGGTTCCGCTGATATTGGAACCGATGTAATCAATATCACCTGTACTGCTATTATAATACCTGTAGGTATCCCAATTATAATCACTCTTCTCCTCAGTCTCACCCCAAGCATAGTACCCCCCATATTCTTCAGGAGAAGAGGCACCGACATTGCAGCCTGCCCATTTCACTGAAAGCCCGAGATCAACGGCAATAGGGTCAGAAACTTTCAATGATGCGACAAGTTGATAAGCCCTTCCCCCTTCAAAGTTCTTTGCATTCACAACTCCTTCAATATCACCGACCTTTACTGTCAATGTCTTACCCGTCATATCTACCGGAGCCATCATAAAATAGACTGTAACAACTTCGCTGGTGGTAGTTGTGGTCACATCCTTCAAATCAATATTCAAACTGCTTGCCGTTTGGGTTGATATGATGGAGGGAGCAGTTGCAGTCAAGTTTATATATCCCTTTTCGACGAAGACCTCTTCATCGGCTGTAAGGGTAACAGAAGAGAGTGTTCCGGCATTGGGTACAGTGATTTTCAATTGTACCAAACATCCCAAGTGCTGCATGTCAAACGCAACTTTACCATTAGAAGGAGTTGACACGCTTGCTGCCATAAAGTCATACGCACCAATATGGTCTGTATTAGCATTACCATTCTGAGTTTGACCTACATAATTCACAGGTATCTTGGTCATGTCTCTATTCTCGTAAACATGCGGATAGTATGCCGCGTACGTAGCAGAAGACTTCAAAGCCCAACCGCCACCAGAGAATGTGGCAGTTTGTGTACCTGCACCATTATCCATAGTAAAAGACACCTGGTCACCTTCGTTGGGGAAAATGCCAATAACATCATCTTCATCCCAAGTGAATGAAGCTCCACTTTCAGTAATAGAAACTGACGAGCGTGTCACACCATCAAACTGGAAATCCTTTCCTGTAATGCTGATTTCCTTGATTGTGCCATCACCGACAGGTGTATTCTCCACCAACGCATCTTCTGAGCATGCAACAACTGCGAACAGAGATAGCAAAGCTGTTGCTCTTGTAAAAAACTTTTTCATTGTGTCTACCTTTTAATTTAATTTTCTGTACTCCATAGGTTACCCCAAGTTCCCCTTTTCTCTTTTGCGCCCCATCCCATGTCTGGATTTGTAATAGTGGGGTCTCCGCTGCCTGTAAGAATTGACGATTCCAACTCAACCTCCAAATCCTCCATCAACGGCTTTTCGTAACGTTGCTTTAGGTTATTATCCATAATCATTCCTTGCCTCCCTGCTCCCAAGGTCAGCTTTTAAAATAAAAATAAGGTGTGGGAACTAATTGTCCTTACCCTAATGTCAGGCTTCTCGCATTGCCTTTGTAGCGGATAAAGACAATAGACCACACCAAAGGATATGCAGATAGCTATATGCATAGCTGTACATACCAAAGATGTGGTGCCATTGCCTATTACCTTCGCTACTTTCAAATTTTGCGAGAATTTGACATTAGAAGATAATTTCAATAACACCTTTTTTTAAAAAGTACTCTTCCTTGCAGACTGCACTCAGTCCTACGGAAAGGCAAGGGCAAAGGTAGTAAATAATTAGGAATTAGGAGTTATGAATTAGGAGTTTTTTCTTACATCGCGGAAAAACTGATAACGAAAGCATCTACGAGATCCACAAGAGCCAAGCAATAAGCACCATGCCACTCGCAATAATCTGCAAGGTCTTCAAGAAATAGGCGTAGGCGTATCGTGGAGGCCTTGTGGATTTTGTGCTTTGATGCAGAAGAAACAGTTTTTTCTACACCATACATTTTATATCCCAAAGCTTGGTATGTA
>Ga0233360_1000025_pt1 | contig 57118 bp, 50 predicted proteins | sample ElkDunMinimDraft_20_FD_180671 | JGI IMG/M metagenome (GOLD analysis project Ga0233360, IMG submission 180671) | Fecal eukaryotic communites from dung pellets of Tule Elk in California, USA - Elk Dung A0 | ecosystem: Host-associated > Mammals > Digestive system > Large intestine > Fecal | place...
TAAGTTGCTGCTACGAATGTTTGCTGTCATCAAACGCGGAACGCCATTCGTAAGGAAACCAGACTTCATTTATTCATGAATTGTAAAAATAACGGCAAATTTATTTGGTGATATCCTATATTTCTGCAAGACCCCGATGGCCAAGAGCATCACCAAGCGCACCCTCATCGGCTTCCGCAAAGCCAAAGTGAACACGCGCTATTTCGAGGACCTGATCAATCAAATAAAGAACAAACCGGAACATTTCATCAAGCAAGTTGAAAAGTTCGTTTCAGAAAGAATAGGCATAAAAGATATGAAATACAATGCTGTAGTAGGTAATCCACCATATCAAGAAGAAGGTATAAGTACACGAAAAGCCCCAATCTATCATTTGTTTTACGATATCTCGTTCAAATTATCCAATAAGGTAACACTTATTACTCCTGGACGCTTCTTGTTCAAAGCCGGACAAACACCAAAAGAGTGGATGGACAAGATTCTTGAAGACAAACATTTTAAGGTAGTTCGCTACTTCTCAAAATCAACAGATGTATTCCCTACTGTTGATATCAAAGGAGGTGTTGTGATTTCATATAGAGATGCTGATAAAGATTTTGGAACTATTGGCTTCTTCTCAAGCTATCCTGAATTGAAATCCATATTATTAAAAGTTCATTCACATAAGGATTTCAGAAAAGAGGAATTTAGCGATATGATATCTTCACAAGGACTATATAAGTTCTCTCCAGCTGCATTTATTGAATGTCCTGAGATTCAAACTATTCAAGGACAAGGAACTGCTTCCAAAATAACATCACGCTCTTTGGATAAATTACCTGCTATATTTATGTCAGAGGTTCCCAATAATGAACATACATATGTTCAAATGATAGGATTATGTGAGAGTAGGCGTGCAGTAAAATGGATAAAGTTATCTAATCTTCAACCTGTAAAATCATTGGAATATTATAAGGTCTTTGTAGCCGAAGCAAATGGTTCTGGTACTCTTGGAGAAACCTTAAGCACTCCTTTTATCGGCGCACCAATGGTAGGACATACAGATACTTTCCTAACTATAGGAATGTTCGAATCTGAAAATGAAGCATTAGGTTGTTTGAAATATATAAAAACGAAATTTGCGCGTACACTGCTTGGTACATTAAAAGCCACACAGCATAATCCTCGCGATACTTGGGCTAATATCCCCAACCAAGACTTTACTAATCAAAGCGACATTGACTGGAACAAATCAATTCATGAAATAGACCAACAACTATACGCTAAATACAATCTTTCCGAAGACGAAATCGAATTCATCGAGAAGATGATAAAGCCGATGTAGAAAAACAACTAAATCCAATGCAACGACAATGCTACTTTGACCATATTAATCAAATAAAGCATTGTCGTTTTTGTATACTTTTAGTATATTTGCAAAATCTTATTGACATAGACAATTGTTGTTTATACAAAAAAAACATTTATGGCAAATGAAAAAAAAATAAAACACCTTGAGTTTATCCAAAATGTGATAACACGAATGAACTCCAACTCCTTCATGGTCAAAGGATGGTGCGTAACTTTGATTTCTGCATTATTTGCATTATCGGCAAAAGATAGTGAAGTGAGATTTGCAGCTATCGCTTATTTTATAATTCCAATCTTTTGGGGACTAGATGGCTTTTTCCTTGCATCGGAGAAAACATTTAGAAAAATGTACGACAATGTTAGAGTCAAAGACGAAGGTGAAATTGATTTCAATCTGAAACCTCAGAAAGTTACTTTTGGCAATCTTTTTTGTGATGGAATCTTCACAAAAACCCTTATCCCATTTTATTCTATTTGTTTAGTGGCAACAAGAATTATTATTTATGTTTGGGGGTAAAAGAAGGGATATCCATTTTCATCATAAAGTCTTTTGAATATTATAGTCGTCTTTGCTGTCTCTAATTTTAACAGCTAACTCAATATAAGCATCAATTTCAGAGATAAATTCGTTCCAACGAATCATATGGATATAACTAGGATATCCTGTATAAGCCGTATCACATATACATTTGTTATTCCTATCCTTCACTTTCTTATTAAACATATTATTTTTCAAAATTGAGAAAAGGCTATCTGTATGCCATAATGTACAAGTGGGAGTACAGCATCTTTTTGATTCAAGCATATACTCATATTGTCCATTCTCATCTGGAAGAACAACAGCAAGCACGCCATTAGTGCGAGAAGTTTTATCTTTTCTTCTTACTTCTTTTAATGAATATGATATTTCCCCGGGAATCCATTGGTCTTCTTCCGAGATGTCATAATCCTTCATTCGTGGGGATATTAATACGATTGTTAAGGAACTATCGTAAATTTTATCGCGTAATTTTGAAGCGATAGTCTCGTCCTTAAATTGCGACAGGTCTTCTCCGTCCAATTCACCCTTGTTTAAATGATCTGTAATTGACAATTTACTTTGTAATTCATCAACATAATCACGAACTTTTGTAACGCCCCAAATACCATTTCGATCCAAATGCTGAACAGAAGTATCCCCATATTTATATGAAATAAAGATTTTTCTTCCCATACAGCTATTTCTTCATCCATTCGGTTAATAAGATAATTTTTCCATCAGGATATTCAATGTATAGTTCATTGGATAATTCCTTTTTTTTAATCGAAGGGTATAGCTGAAGATACTCATTACCTTTCCATTCATTATTGTCTTTCACCGGGAATATTGCCATATCGTCATCATTGTATTTATTTGCATCACCAAAACCAATTTCCCAATTACACCATTTCGATTCAATGGAATTATTGGTTGCCAGGAAAATAAATTTATGATTTTGTTTAATTTTTTGTTTTATTTTAGATGCAGTTATACCACATGTTGATGAGGGCATTGTGTCATCTAACCAATCAACATATACATCTACCCCCAAAGTTTTTAGTAGGACCACAACTTTTTTCACCAACCATGCATCATGATGAGAATGAGAAAGGAATATCGAATACTGAAATTTTTCAGGTTTTTCATTTCTTATACCATTCACTAGATTATCCAAATAAAACGGATTGTAATCGACAACTCTATATGCTCTTATATTTACATCTACATTGTTCAAGATTTCCATATTATACTCATTTTGATGATAATAGTACAAGAAGTACACCCATAAGGGTATTGCCAGTTTGTCAGAGACTAACACTCAATCGGAAAGATGGGACAGGCGATTTTTGTTTATTAATCATTTTATATCAGGCATGAATTTTATTCAATATGTTTTTACGAAACGCCATACTCGTCCTTCTTTATCTGGATATAAAAGAGTTTCTCTCCATATCTTGTCTTTATATGGGACTATTATGGGGATTCCTCCTTCATGATTATTTTTAGATAACTCAAAATATTTAAGCGAGTTCTGCTTTAGTCCCTCCATTATATATACAACAAGAAGATATGATTGTATATACATTCTTTCCCATTGTTCAAAAGAAAATGCCGTATATTTTCCATCCTTAGGGGGAACGTTGTTTAATAATATTCCACCTTGAATCAACTGATATTGAGAATGGGCTATGGCATTTCTCAATTGACGGTTGTATGTTTGGGATATTAACTCGTTGAACAATGGCATTTGTTTACTCTTTTCTATTACATCTTGCTCGATAAGAGAACTTTTCTTCTTATTACTCTTCTTAATATTTAGTTGCCAATCATAATGCTCTCCATTTGACAAATGAATCAATTGGATTAATAGACGAATGAAATAGCCATTCTCCCAAATGTCTTGATATTTCTTCAACTCTTGAACGATGCTTAATTCAAATTCTGACGTTCCATCGAAGAACTTATTTGCATTTGTTTTTATATAATCATCATCAGATGTCATTTCACCTATTCCTTTATGTGTTATGGTATTTAGTCTAGGGAAATACTCTCCACCTTCTTCTCCTGGTCCAATGACAGGTGCATTTGCAAATATGAATCCATTTTGTTGGCAAACTAAAAGCTCACCAAAATGTACCATCTTGTTTTGACAACTTTTAAACAATTCATTTATAGCCCCTACAATTTGTGGACCATATTCGTCTAGTTTAGAAATTCGTACCATTATCTATTGCATTGCTTATTAACAAGAATCATCTATAAAAATTGTTTGTTTACAAAACTTCGAGCAGTTTCATCAGCTTCCCAAGTTCAGAATAAGTGTACTCCCTTCCACTTTCGTGTTTCTCCGCCATAGAGCGTTCAGCATTAGCAACGGCAGTCTTAAGCCTTCCTCCATTCCGCTCAAAATAACTATGCAGGCCTCTGCACTTAATGAAGAAATCTGTTGTCTTCTGATATGCCACATCCCGATTCAAATCCTTAATCAAGGCTTCTTGGTCGGCATAGGGGCGTGAGGTATAGCGGAAAACATGAACAGATTTACTGCCTACCCTCCATCTCACGCATATACTCATCGGCGATATAGTGGTCGCCATAGAGGTAGAGACCTGTAGACTTGTCGTGAAGATGGGCACATGTTTGGCTTGCATAGAATAGCTTCAAGGCCTGTATGTCGGTGATGCACAGCCGCTCGGCAAGAATGACAGATATGGCACCGATGCGATTGCTCATAATGATTTCTTGTATTATGGGCGACTTGGTGGGGCTATCATAGAGATTCTGTTCCATCATACACGAAATATTTGTTGATTATCTCTTGATTCAATATGCACATCTGATTGTTGGGCTGATGCTTGGAAAGTTCGCGCAGTGCCATGTCGAGATCCATAAGACCAGCCGTATAGAGGTTGACGGTATCGATGACCCGGTCGTTGGCAACACCACCTTCAACGTAATCGTAACCTCGTGCGGAATTCTCGCCATTGCGGTTGCCAATGATAAACTCGAGCCATTCGGCATCGTAAGCACTAAACACCTTGCAACGCATATTCTGCAATATGGCTTCGCGGTCCATCTTGTAGCGATTGAGCATTGCCGTTTGTTGTCTGCTGCGTGCAATATTGTTTGCCCATGCTACGGCTTGTTGGCGGAAAACGGTGACATAGAATCCTTGACCGAAGTCCAAGTTGGGTCTGCCGAATTTACAAATAGGAGTAGGTACGGACTCGGTGCTTCCGTGGTAGACGATAACCTCACTCATAGTTTTGCCTCCCAATTGTTAAGGCACTCAACCATACGCTGTGCCAGCACGTCGCGGCTCTCGCTATGCAACGGCTCGTAGTTAGGCAGGATGTAATCATCTATCATCCCCAAGCGCTCCATACGATGAAACACATCGCTATAGCTGACCCCCAGATAGCGGGCAGTGGTCTCGATGCTGGTAGCCACGAAGGACATGATGACCTGATTCTTAGGAATTCTTCTGATTTGCTCCATATAGTGCCAAAGTTTATTGCACAAAGTTAGCGATTTGTTTTTATCCAACAAACATTTGCATGAAAAGTTACTTCATAAGGCCTTCCTAATGCTTCATCCTTGCTTTCTTCATACCCAATCCCCAAGCCAGACAAAAAGAACGCAGCCACGAGCGATTAGGAAAATGCAAAGCGTCAGCAAGAAATAGAGAACCGATGACAATCTGCCACGAGAACGGAGAAGTCTATACCTCCGATTTCCGTATTGCGTAAGCAAACCGCAGGGTTTTCCTAACATTATGCTACGAAATTTCTGTACGGAATTTTGATGCGAAATGAAGAAAAACAAAACTTTTTGTGCTGCAATTTACTGCCTACCCTCCGTCTCACGCATATACTCATCGGCGATGTAGTGGTCGCCATAGAGGTAAAGACCTGTAGACTTGTCGTGAAGATGGGCACATGCTTGGCTTGCATAGAATAGCTTCAAAGCCTGTATGTCGGTAATGCATAGCCGCTCGGCAAGAATGATCGATATGGCTGTTTTCGTTAAAATTACCGAAATCGTTCAAAAAAGTGGGGGCTGGCTTTGTGCTGTAAGAAAAATTTACTATATTCGTCCACTGAAAAGGCAAGTGCCTCTCTGTGGAAACATTTTGCTCTTTTCTCCTATATTATATATAAAGGTGTGCTTATGAGAGGGAGATTGATAGAAAATTTCTTGGACTATCTGACTCACGAGAGAGCCTACTCGCCCCATACGGTGACAAGCTATGGGAGTGACTTGGACGAGTTTGCAAGCCACCTTGAGGAAATCGGAACAGATTTAGACTTGGCACACGCTGATGCCGACCTCGTGAGGGGGTGGGCGATGACGCTTATGGGGAAGGGGCGTAATGCCACGTCGGTGAACCGTAAGCTGAGCGCGCTGCGCACATTCTATAAATATCTGCTGAAGAAGGGGGAGATAGAGGTCTCGCCAATGCAGAACATACATGGCCCCAAGAAGAAGAAGCCATTGCCCCAATTCGTGCGGGAGAAGGATATGGATCGTTTGCTCGATGATGGGCCTGCTCCCACTACCTGGCAGGAGGCACGCAATAGACTTATCATACAGATGTTCTACGAAACTGGTATCCGATTGTCTGAACTTGTAGGGCTCGACGAGAGCGATGTGGACTTCGGACGTAAGGTTATCAAGGTGACGGGTAAACGCAACAAGCAGCGCATCATCCCCATCGGTGACGGACTAATCGAGAGCCTGAGGGGGTATATGGAGATGAAAGAACGGCAGGGTGCTGATGGGGACTGTCGGTTGCCCCTCTTCATCACCGACAAAGGCGTTCGTGTCTCTGATGGGTGGGTGTACCGGTTGGTACATGAAAAGCTGTCGCAGGTGGTGACGCTGAAAAAACGTAGCCCGCATGTGTTGCGCCATACTTTCGCTACGGCTATGCTCAATGGCGATGCCGAACTGGAGGCAGTGAAGGAGCTGATGGGGCACGAGAGTGTGAGCACTACGCAAATCTATACCCATACCACATTTGAAGAACTGAAAAAAGCATACAAGCAGGCCCATCCCAGGGCAAGTATTAACCATTAATAAAGGAGGTAAGTATGAAAACGAACATCCAGAGCATCCATTTTGATGCAAGTGAGCAACTGCAAGCATTCATCGAGAAGAAGACCGCCAAGCTTGAACGTTTCTTCGACGAAATAGATACCGTGGAGGTAACCCTCAAAGTAGTGAAGCCCGAGACGGCCATGAACAAGCAGGCCGACGTGAAAGTGATGGTGAAAAACGAGAACCTTTTTGCATCAAAGGTTTGTGACACTTTTGAGGAAAGTGTGGACGAATGTGTGGACGCTTTGCGCATCCAGCTTGAGAAATACAAGGAAAAATTGCGTGGAAAGTAAAAAAAAAAGCAAAACCTTTTGCAGGTTTGAAATAAATGCCTAAATTTGCAGCCGTTTTAGCGCCGATTGTGCTGACGGCTGCTTTAAAACTGCCTCTTTAGCTCAGTTGGCCAGAGCACGTGATTTGTAATCTCGGGGTCGTTGGTTCGAATCCGACAAGAGGCTCGAAAAGGAAAAGACGAGTTCTTTAACATATTGAAAGCATCAAAGGAAACATCTCGGGCAAATTCCAGAGTGGCCAAATGGGGCAGACTGTAAATCTGCTGTCTTTCGACTTCGGTGGTTCGAATCCATCTTTGCCCACCACTCAAAGAGATGCGGAAGTAGCTCAGTTGATAGAGCATTAGCCTTCCAAGCTGAGGGTCGCGGGTTTGAGCCCCGTCTTCCGCTCTTTTGATGTTGCTGTTATAGCTCAGTGGTAGAGCACTTCCTTGGTAAGGAAGAGGTCGCGGGTTCAACTCCCGCTAACAGCTCTAAGAAGGAAATAAGTAGAAATACATTTATTAATAAATACTTAAGTTACAAAAAGCTATGGCAAAAGAAAAATTTGAACGTTCAAAACCGCATGTTAACATCGGTACTATCGGTCACGTTGACCACGGTAAGACCACTCTGACCGCTGCCATCACTACTGTATTGGCAAAGAAGGGTCTCTCTGAGTTGCGTTCTTTCGACTCAATTGACAACGCTCCTGAAGAGAAAGAGCGTGGTATTACTATTAACACCTCTCACGTAGAGTATCAGACAGCTAACCGTCACTATGCACACGTAGACTGCCCGGGTCACGCCGACTACGTTAAGAACATGGTAACTGGTGCTGCTCAGATGGACGGTGCTATCATCGTTTGTGCTGCTACTGATGGTCCTATGCCTCAGACACGTGAGCACATCCTTCTCGCTCGTCAGGTAAACGTTCCCCGTCTCGTTGTGTTCTTGAACAAGTGCGACATGGTGGACGATGCTGAGATGCTCGAGCTCGTTGAAATGGAGATGGTTGAGCTCCTCACCTCTTATGATTTCGAAGAGGATACTCCTATCATCCGTGGTTCTGCCCTTGGTGCACTTAACGGTGTTGCTGAGTGGGAAGACAAGGTAATGGAGCTGATGGAAGCTTGCGACAGCTGGATTCAGGAGCCTCCCCGCGATAAGGATAAGCCCTTCTTGATGCCTGTTGAGGACGTATTCTCAATCACTGGTCGTGGTACTGTTGCTACAGGTCGTGTTGAGACTGGTGTTATCAAGGTAGGTGACGAAGTTCAGATTCTCGGTCTTGGTGAGGACAAGAAGTCAGTTGTAACTGGCGTTGAAATGTTCCGTAAGCTCCTCGATCAGGGTGAAGCTGGTGACAACGTAGGTCTGCTCCTCCGTGGTATCGACAAGAACGAGATCAAGCGTGGTATGGTAATCACACACCCCGGTGTAATCAAGCCCCACTCTAAGTTCAAGGCTTCAATCTACGTATTGAAGAAAGAAGAGGGTGGCCGTCATACTCCGTTCGGTAACAAGTATCGTCCTCAGTTCTACCTCCGCACTATGGACTGTACAGGTGAGATTCACCTCCCCGAAGGTACTGAGATGGTAATGCCTGGTGACAACGTTGAGATTCAAGTTGAGCTCATCTATCCGGTTGCTTTGAACCTCGGTCTCCGTTTTGCTATCCGCGAGGGTGGTCGTACAGTAGGTTCTGGTCAGATTACTGAGATCATCGACTAATCATCGGTAACCTATAACAACTTAGACCCTGCCTTGTGTGGGGTCTATCTACGGGAATAGCTCAGTTGGTAGAGCACTGGTCTCCAAAACCAGGTGTCGGGAGTTCGAGCCTCTCTTCCCGTGCAAGAAAAGAAAAAGCGTATGTTTAAGAAAATAGGAAAACTCTGCAAAGAATCTTACGACGAACTTGTTCATAAAGTTTCGTGGCCTTCATCTAAGGAACTCACCAGCAGTGCATTTGTTGTACTACAAGCTTCCCTTCTTATAGCACTGGTGGTATTCTCTATGGATCAGGTGTTCCAGTTTGTAATGGAATTAATCTATCCTCATTAATTGCGTAGACAATGTCAGAAGTTCAGAAGAAGTGGTACGTTTTGCGTGCCATTAGCGGTAAAGAGCACAAGGTTAAGGAGTATATCGATTACGAGATAGCTCATACTAACCTTGGTGACTTTGTGTCACAGGTCTTGATTCCTACTGAGAAGACTATTCAAGTTCGCAACGGTAAAAAGGTTGTGAAGGAGAGAAGTTATCTGCCTGGTTACGTATTGGTTGAAGTGGCATTGGTCGGCGAAGTTGCTCATCATCTCCGTAATGTACCCAACGTGTTGGGGTTCCTCGGAGGGCTTGACAATCCAACACCACTTAGAGTGTCCGAAGTGAACCGCATACTTGGTACTGTGGATGAAATGCAAGAGATTGGTGCTGAAGAGCCCACGATTGTATACACCCTTGGTGAGAGCGTGAAGGTGAACTATGGTCCTTTCTCGGGATTCAGTGGAATCATTGAGGAAATCAACACAGAGAAGCGTAAGCTGAAGGTCATGGTTAAGATCTTCGGGCGTAAGACCCCGATAGAGCTTGGCTTTATGCAGGTGGAGAAGGAGTGATGGGATAGTTACGTGTCGCATCACGATTTTTCATATATTTCTTATATAAAAAAGTTACAAAAATGGCTAAAGAAGTTGCTGGAATAATCAAATTACAGATTAAAGGAGGCGCTGCAAATCCATCACCTCCCGTTGGTCCTGCATTGGGTTCAAAGGGTTTGAACATCATGGAGTTTTGCAAGCAATTCAATGCCAGAACCCAGGACAAGGCGGGTAAAGTTCTGCCTGTAATCATTACTTATTACTCAGACAAGTCATTCGACTTTGTTATCAAGACTCCTCCTGTAGCTATTCAGCTGCTCGAGGCAACAAAGCAAAAGAGTGGTTCTGCTGAGCCTAATCGTAAGAAGATTGCTGAACTCACTTGGGAACAGATCAGAACGATTGCTCAGGATAAACTCGTAGACTTGAACTGCTTCACTGTGGAGGCTGCTATGACAATGGTTGCCGGTACAGCTCGCAGTATGGGTATCAATGTAAAGGGCGAATTCCCCGGTAATAACTAAAAAACTTCAATTAGAATGGGTAAACTGACAAAAAATCAAAAGTTGGCCGCTTCCAAGATTGAAGAAGGTAAGGTATACACCTTGAAGGAGGCTGCAAGCTTGGTGAAGGAAATCACGACTACCAAGTTTGACGCTTCGGTTGATATTGACGTACGTTTGGGCGTTGACCCCCGTAAGGCAAATCAGATGGTTCGTGGTGTTGTCTCTCTTCCCAACGGTACTGGTAAGGTGGTACGTGTGCTCGCACTCTGTACTTCTGATCAGGAAGCCGCAGCTAAGGAAGCAGGTGCCGATTATGTTGGTCTCGATGAATATATTGAGAAGATCAAAGGTGGATGGACAGATGTTGATGTAATCATCACCATGCCGTCTATCATGGGTAAGATTGGTGCCCTCGGTCGTATATTGGGTCCCCGTGGCTTGATGCCCAACCCCAAGAGTGGTACTGTAACAATGGATGTTGCCAAAGCTGTTAAGGAAGTTAAGCAGGGTAAGATTGACTTTAAGGTAGACAAGTCTGGTATCGTACATACTTCTATCGGTAAGGTTTCTTTCACACCTGAAGCTATCCGCGAGAACGCTAAGGAGTTTATTGCTACTATCAATAAGCTGAAACCTAGTGCAGCCAAGGGCACATATATCAAGAGCATTTATCTTTCAAGTACCATGAGCCGTGGTATCAAGATTGATCCCAAGTCATGTGATGAAAATTAATGAACCAAGAAAGTTATGAAAAAGGAAGATAAAGGACAGATTATAGCTCAATTGGCTGAAACCATTCAAGCATATCCTCACTTCTACCTCGTAGACGTGACAGCGCTCGACGCTACTGCTACAAGCGAGTTGAGAAGAAAGTGCTTCAAGCAGGAGATCAAGATGGTCGTTGTGAAGAATACACTTCTTCAGAAGGCTCTCGAGTCTCTCGAAGGCGACTTCTCTCCCTTGTATGGTGCGCTGAAGGGTACAACAGCTCTGTTCTTCTGTCAGACAGCTAATGTTCCTGCACGCTTGCTGAAGGAATATGCTGACAAGAAGGCTGAGACTCCCGTGCTCAAGGCTGCTTATGCTGAAGAAGGTTTCTATGTGGGCGCAGATCAGCTCGCAGCTCTTACAAGCATCAAGAGCAAGAACGAGGTTATTGCCGAAATCGTTGCATTGCTGCAATCACCGGCCAAGAACGTTGTTTCAGCTCTTCAATCAGGTGGTAACACCATTCACGGAGTACTCAAGACACTCGGTGAGAGATAATCAAATTAAATTAAAACTAATCTTAAAATTATACGAAAATGGCAGATTTGAAAGCTTTTGCAGAACAACTTGTTAACTTGACAGTAAAGGAAGTTAATGAACTTGCAACTATCCTTAAGGAAGAATATGGTATCGAACCCGCTGCTGCAGCTGTTGCTGTTGCTGCTGGTCCCGCAGCTGGTGCCGCTGAGGCCGCTGAGGAGAAGACATCTTTTGATGTAGTGTTGAAGAGCGCAGGTGCAGCCAAGCTCCAGGTAGTTAAGGCTGTGAAGGAAGTTTGCGGTCTTGGCTTGAAGGAGGCTAAGGACTTGGTAGACGGCGCTCCCAGCGTAGTTAAGGAAGGTCTTGCTAAGGACGAGGCTGAGAACTTGAAGAAGGCTCTCGAAGAGGCTGGTGCTGAGGTAGAACTTAAGTAACAGCAGCCTGTCGACAGGTAAACGGTTAAGAATCCCCTTTGTTTGGGGTTCTTAACCTTTTTGTGCCTAAATTTCTTTTAAGTTCTTAAAACTATCATCCAATGTCTTCAAATACTGTAAACCAAAGAATTAACTTTGCTTCAATCAAGAACCCGATAGAATGTCCGGACTTCTTGGAAGTACAATTGAAGTCATTCAAAGACTTCCTTCAATTAGACACTCCCCCCGAAAAGCGTAAGAATGATGGCCTTTATAAGGTGTTTGCAGAGAATTTCCCTATTGCAGATACCCGCAATAACTTTGTTCTTGAGTTTTTGGATTATTATATAGATCCGCCCCGTTACTCTACCGCAGAGTGTTTGGAGCGCGGTTTGACATATTGTGTCCCCTTAAAAGCCAAGTTGAAATTGTATTGTACTGATCCCGATCATGAGGATTTTGATACAGTAATACAAGATGTTTTCTTGGGTCCTATCCCTTACATGACCGAGCAGGGTACGTTCATCATCAATGGTGCTGAACGTGTAGTTGTTTCTCAACTCCACCGCTCTCCTGGTGTATTCTTCGGTCAGAGCGTTCATGCTAATGGTACGCAACTCTATTCTGCGCGTATTATTCCGTTCAAGGGCTCTTGGATTGAGTTTGCTACAGACATAAACAATGTGATGTATGCATACATCGATCGTAAGAAGAAGTTGCCCGTGACGACACTGTTGCGCGCCATCGGTTTTGAAAATGATAAGGATATCCTTGAGATATTCAACTTGGCAGAGGAGGTGAAGGTCAACAAGACTAACTTGAAGAAAGTGGTTGACCGTAAGTTGGCTGCAAGAATATTGAAGACACGCGTAGAGGACTTTGTTGATGCTGATACCGGTGAAGTGGTATCTATCGAGCGTAACGAAGTGCTCTTTGACCGCGAGACAGTATTGGACGAAGACGTAATTGCTGAAATTCTTGAGTCGGGCGTTGAGACTATCTTGGTACACAAGGAAGCCGCCAATCAGTCTGACTACTCCATTATATTCAATACCCTACAAAAAGACCCCAGTAACTCTGAAAAGGAGGCTGTGCTCTACATCTATCGTCAGTTGCGTAATGCTGATCCTGCAGATGATGCCAGTGCACGTGAGGTTATTAACAACCTCTTCTTCTCTGACAAGCGTTACGACTTGGGAGAAGTAGGACGTTATCGTATCAATAAAAAACTTAATCTGACAACTGATATCAATGTCGGTGTACTCACAAAGGAGGACATCATTGAGATTATCAAGTATCTTATTGAGTTGGTTAACTCTAAGGCTGTAGTCGATGATATCGACCACTTGAGTAACCGTCGCGTACGTACCGTAGGTGAGCAGTTGGCCAATCAGTTTGCCATCGGCTTGGCTCGTATGTCACGCACTATCCGCGAGCGTATGAACGTTCGCGACAATGAGGTGTTCACCCCGACTGATTTGATTAATGCCAAGACGGTATCGTCGGTTATCAACTCGTTCTTCGGTACGAATGCCTTGTCACAATTTATGGATCAGACTAACCCGTTGGCTGAGATAACCCATAAACGTCGTATGTCAGCGCTCGGTCCTGGCGGTCTCTCTCGTGAGCGTGCCGGTTTCGAGGTTCGTGACGTACACTATACGCACTATGGTCGTCTTTGTCCTATTGAAACTCCTGAAGGTCCGAACATCGGTTTGATTTCTTCTTTGTGTATCTATGCTAAGATCAATCACCTTGGCTTTATTGAGACTCCTTATCGTAAAGTGGCCAATGCTAAGGTTGACCTCTCTCCTGCGGGGTTGGTATATCTCTCTGCTGAGGAGGAGGAAGATAAGATTATCGCTCAGGGAAATGCTCCGTTGAATGATAAGGGTGGCTTCATTCGGAAGAAGGTTAAGGCTCGTCGTGATGCCGATTATCCTGTGGTTGACCCCGATCAGGTAGAGTTGATGGATGTATCTCCACAGCAGATTGCCTCTATAGCTGCTTCGCTTATCCCATTCCTTGAGCATGACGATGCCAACCGTGCTTTGATGGGTTCTAACATGATGCGTCAGGCGGTTCCCTTGATGCGTAGTGAGGCTCCTATCGTAGGTACGGGTATAGAGAAGCAATTGGCAGAGGATTCACGTACACAGCTTGTTGCCGAAGGCGATGGTGTGGTTGATTACGTTGATGCTGCTACTATCAAGATATTGTATGATCGTACTGAGGACGAGGAGTTTGTAAGCTTCGATTCAGCATTGAAGGAGTACAAGGTTCCTAAGTTCCAGCGTACGAACCAGAATATGACTATTGACCTCCGTCCTATCTGTGAGAAGGGACAGCGTGTAAAGAAGGGCGATATCCTTACCGAGGGCTACTCAACTGAGAATGGTGAGTTGGCATTGGGTAAGAACCTCTTGGTGGCCTATATGCCTTGGAAGGGTTACAACTATGAGGATGCAATCGTGCTTAACGAGCGTGTGGTACGTGAGGATATCCTTACTTCGGTACACGTAGAGGAGTTCATCCTTGAGGTTCGTGAGACCAAGCGTGGTATGGAGGAGTTGACCTCTGACATTCCTAACGTGAGTGAAGACGCTACCAAGGATTTGGATGAGAATGGTATTATCCGTATCGGAGCGACAGTTGAACCTGGTGATATCCTCATCGGTAAGATTACTCCGAAGGGTGAGTCTGACCCCTCTCCCGAAGAGAAGCTACTCCGTGCTATCTTCGGTGACAAGGCTGGTGATGTGAAAGATGCTTCGCTGAAGGCTTCTCCTTCGTTGAAGGGTGTAGTAATTGACAAGAAGCTCTTCTCACGCGCTATTAAGTCTCGTAGCTCTAAGTTGGCCGATAAGGCGTTGATGCCTAAGATTGATGAGGAATTTGATGAGCGTGCAGGTGAGTTCAAGAAGATTCTGGTTGATAAGCTGCTTGCTTTGACCGATGGTCTCGTATCACAGGGCGTAAAGGACTATGTGGGTGTAGAGGTAGTGGCCAAGGGCGCCAAGTTCACAAAGAAGAACCTGCAGGAACTTGACTATACTTCAGTTCAACTCAGTGGTTGGACAGAGGATGAGCATCGCAATGGTATGATTAGCCAGCTCATCATCAACTATATCCGCAAGTATAAGGAGCTTGATGCAGAGATTAAGCGTAAGAAGTTTGCTATCACCATCGGTGATGAACTTCCTTCGGGTATTATGCAGATGGCTAAGGTGTATATTGCCAAGAAACGTAAGATCGGTGTGGGTGACAAGATGGCGGGTCGTCACGGTAACAAGGGTATCGTGTCGCGTGTAGTGCGTCAGGAAGATATGCCGTTCCTTGAGGACGGTACTCCCGTAGATATCGTGCTCAATCCGCTGGGTGTGCCTTCACGTATGAACATCGGTCAGATTTTCGAGACCGTTCTTGGTCACGCAGGCCGCAAGTTGGGGCTGAAGTTCGCAACTCCTATTTTCGACGGTGCTACTTTGGATGATCTTTCTGTATGGACTGATAAGGCTGGTTTGCCTCGTTATGGAAAGACCTATCTTTACGATGGTGGTACTGGCGACCGTTTCGACCAACCAGCTACTGTGGGTGTGACCTATATGTTGAAGCTTGGCCATATGGTTGAAGATAAGATGCACGCCCGTTCTATCGGTCCGTACTCGCTTATCACTCAGCAACCTCTTGGCGGTAAGGCTCAGTTCGGTGGTCAGCGTTTCGGAGAGATGGAGGTTTGGGCTCTCGAGGCTTTCGGTGCCGCTCATATCCTGCAAGAGATCCTTACCATCAAGTCGGATGACGTGGTAGGTCGTGCAAAGGCTTACGAAGCTATTGTCAAAGGTGATCCTATGCCTACTCCGGGCATACCAGAATCCCTCAATGTATTGTTGCACGAGTTACGCGGCTTAGGCTTGAGCGTTACCCTTGAATAAGACGTTTCATCTTTCAGTTTAGAAAATTATGGCTTTTAGAAAAGATACAAAGATAAAGAACAATTTCACGAAGATTTCGATAGGTTTGGCTTCTCCCGAAGAGATTCTGGAGAATTCAAGTGGCGAGGTGCTGAAGCCCGAAACCATCAACTATCGTACTTACAAACCTGAGCGTGACGGTCTCTTCTGCGAGCGCATCTTTGGTCCGGTGAAGGATTATGAGTGCCATTGCGGTAAGTACAAGCGTATCCGTTATAAAGGTATCGTTTGTGACCGTTGTGGTGTAGAGGTTACTGAAAAGAAGGTACGTCGTGAGCGTATGGGACATATCCAGTTGGTTGTACCCGTAGCACACATCTGGTATTTTCGCTCTTTGCCCAATAAGATAGGCTATTTGTTGGGACTTCCCACCAAGAACCTCGATTCGATTATCTACTATGAGCGTTATGTGGTTATCCAACCGGGTGCCGCTGCTGAAGAGGGTGTTGAGAAACTCCAGCTTCTTGCTGAGGAGGAGTATCTCGACTTGCTTGATAAACTCCCCAAGGATAATCAATATTTGGATGATAGTGATCCCAATAAGTTTATCGCAAAGATGGGTGCCGAGGCCGTATATGACCTGCTCGCAGGACTTGATCTTGATGCACTTTCTTATGAGTTGCGTAATCGTGCCAATAGCGATTCTTCTCAGCAACGTAAAAACGATGCGTTGAAGCGTTTGCAAGTTGTAGAGTCGTTCCGTGCATCGAAGCATCGTAATCGTCCTGAGTGGATGATTCTTCGCATTATTCCTGTCACTCCTCCTGAATTGCGCCCGTTGGTACCGCTCGATGGTGGCCGTTTTGCAACTTCAGACTTGAATGATCTTTATCGCCGTGTTATCATCCGTAACAATCGTCTGAAACGTCTTATCGAGATCAAGGCTCCTGAGGTAATCCTGCGTAACGAGAAACGTATGCTCCAGGAGGCTGTAGACTCACTCTTCGACAACTCTCGTAAGGCTAGTGCCGTTAAGTCTGAGGCCAACCGTCCTTTGAAGTCACTTTCAGACTCTTTGAAGGGTAAGCAGGGACGTTTCCGCCAGAACCTCTTGGGTAAGCGTGTTGACTACTCGGCTCGTTCGGTTATTGTTGTAGGTCCTGAGTTGAAGATGGGCGAGTGTGGTCTGCCTAAGTTGATGGCTGCCGAGCTCTACAAGCCGTTCATCATCCGCAAGTTGATTGAACGCGGTGTCGTAAAGACCGTTAAGTCGGCTAAGAAGATTGTTGACCGCAAGGAGCCTATCATCTGGGATATCCTCGAGTACGTAATGAAGGGTCATCCTGTGCTCCTTAACCGTGCCCCGACACTTCACCGTCTCGGTATCCAGGCTTTCCAGCCTAAGATGATTGAGGGTAAGGCTATCCAGTTGCATCCGTTGGCTTGTACTGCGTTCAATGCAGACTTCGACGGTGACCAGATGGCGGTTCACTTGCCCTTGAGCAACGAAGCAATCCTTGAAGCGCAGATGCTGATGCTTCAGTCACATAATATCCTTAATCCTGCCAATGGTGCGCCTATCACCGTGCCTGCTCAGGATATGGTACTTGGCTTGTATTATATTACTAAGTTGCGTGAAGGTGCTAAAGGACAGGGTCTGACCTTCTATGGTCCCGAAGAGGCACTCATCGCCTACAATGAGGGCAAGGTAGATATTCATGCTCCTGTCAAGGTCTTGGTGAATGACCTGGATGAGCACGGTAATATCGTGAAGATGATGCGTGAGACTTCAGTGGGTCGTGTGATTGTCAACGAGATTGTACCCGATGAGGTCGGTTATCTCAATACCATCATCTCGAAGAAGTCATTGCGCGATATCATTAGCGATGTCATCAAGAAGGTCGGTGTGGCCCGTGCTGCAGAATTCCTTGATGGAATCAAGGATCTTGGTTACAAGATGGCCTTCCAGGGTGGTTTGTCGTTCAACTTGGGCGATATCATCATTCCTGAAGAGAAAGAACAGCTCGTAGCAAAGGGTAATGAGGAGGTTGAGGAGATTATGAACGAGTATAACATGGGTTTCATTACCGATAACGAACGTTACAATAAGGTGATTGACGTATGGACTCACGTTAACGATGACCTCTCTCGTATTTTGATGAAGACTATCTCTACTGACGACCAGGGATTCAACTCCGTTTACATGATGCTTGACTCTGGTGCTCGTGGTAGTAAGGAACAGATTCGTCAGTTGTCTGGTATGCGTGGTCTTATGGCTAAGCCCCAGAAGGCAGGTGCCGAGGGTGGTCAGATTATCGAGAACCCGATTCTTTCGAACTTTAAGGAGGGACTCTCCGTGCTTGAGTACTTTATCTCTACCCACGGTGCCCGTAAGGGTCTTGCCGACACCGCCTTGAAGACGGCCGATGCCGGTTATCTGACTCGTCGTCTTGTTGATGTCTCACATGATGTTATTATCAATGAGGAGGATTGTGGTACACTGCGCGGTCTTGTATGCACAGCATTGAAGAACAACGATGAGGTTATCGCATCACTCTCTGAGCGTATTCTTGGTCGTGTATCCGTACACGACGTTATCCACCCCACTACAGGCGAACTCCTTGTTGCTGGTGGTGAGGAGATTACTGAGGATATCGCTAAGAAGATTGAGGATTCTCCTATTGAAAGTGTTGAAATCCGCTCAGTGCTCACCTGTGAGTCTAAGAAGGGTGTTTGTGCTAAGTGCTATGGCCGTAACCTGGCTACCAGCCGCATGGTTGAGAAGGGTGAGGCAGTAGGTGTTATTGCAGCACAGTCTATCGGTGAGCCTGGTACACAGCTTACGCTCCGTACCTTCCATGCTGGTGGTACCGCTTCAAATATTGCCGCTAACGCTACTATCGTGGCTAAGAATAACTGCCGTGTGGAATTCGACGAACTCCGTACTGTTGATGCTGTTGACGAGACAGGCGAGGCAGTGAAGATTGTAGTTGGTCGTTTGGGTGAAGTCCGTTTTGTAGATCAAAACACAGGTATTACCCTCTCTGCTCAATCGTTGCCTTATGGCTCTACCTTGTTTGTGGTCGATAAGACCATTGTCGAGAAGGGTACAATGATTGCTAAGTGGGATCCCTTCAATGCCGTTATTATCACCGAGACTGCAGGCCGTGTTGAGCTTGAATCAGTGATTGAAGGTGTTACTTATCGCGTTGATTCTGATGAGTCTACTGGCCTCCGTGAGGTGATTATTATCGAGTCAAAGGATAAGACTAAGATACCTTCTGCTCATATCAAGTCAGAAGATGGTGAAGTCTTGCGTACCTATAACCTTCCTGTGGGCGGTCACGTTGTTATCGAAGATGGCCAGCTTGTTAAGGCGGGTGAGGTACTTGTGAAGATTCCTCGTGCTCAGGGTAAGGCTGGTGACATTACCGGTGGTCTTCCCCGTGTTACCGAGCTCTTCGAGGCTCGCAACCCGTCTAATCCTGCTGTCGTATCTGAAATTGACGGTGAGATTACTATGGGTAAGGTGAAACGTGGTAACCGTGAAGTGGTAGTAACCTCTAAGACTGGTGACGTGAAGAAGTATCTCATTTCTTTGTCTAAGCAGATTCTCGTACAGGAGAACGACTATGTACGTGCCGGTACTCCGCTTTCTGATGGTGCCATCACTCCTCAGGATATCCTTGCTATCAAGGGTCCCACGGCTGTGCAGGAATACATCGTCAATGAGGTGCAAGACGTATACCGCTTGCAGGGTGTGAAGATTAATGATAAGCACTTTGAGATCATCGTGCGTCAGATGATGCGTAAGGTTCAGATTGACGAGCCAGGTGATACCCGCTTCCTTGAGGCTCAGATAGTGGACAAACTTGACTTTATGGAGGAGAATGACCGCATTTGGGGTAAGAAGGTGGTTGTTGACGCTGGAGACTCCGAAAATCTCATGGCAGGTCAGATTGTTACCGCTCGTAAGCTTCGTGACGAGAATAGTGCTCTCAAGCGCCGTGACCTCAAGTTGGTTCAGGTGCGCGATGCTGTACCTGCTACATCTACACAGATCCTACAGGGTATCACACGTGCCGCATTGCAGACCTCAAGCTTTATGTCGGCTGCCTCATTCCAGGAGACCACCAAGGTGCTCAACGATGCTGCTATCAATGGCAAGAGTGACCGCCTTGAGGGTATGAAGGAGAACGTGATCTGCGGACACCTTATCCCGGCTGGAACAGGTCAGCGAGAGTTTGATAAGATTGTAGTTGGCTCTCGCGATGATTATGAGCGCGTGATGTCTACTCGACGTAGTGTAATTGATTTCAGCGAACCTGAGGTTTAATTCTCAGTTGCTATATGAATGAAGCGAGGTGTCCTTGGGCACCTCGCTTTGTTTTCATGAACCAAAGCCCAACCTCGTTCTATGTGGCTCAGTATGAATATAGGGTGTATAAAACAAAAGAGGCTCGCTACCAAAGCGAACCTTCTCCTGCTCTTCGTCTTGGACTTGAACCAAGGACCCTCTGATTAACAGTCAGATGCTCTAACCAACTGAGCTAACGAAGAATATTTGTCTAACCCTTAAATCTTGCTCTTCGTCTTGGACTTGAACCAAGGACCCTCTGATTAACAGTCAGATGCTCTAACCAACTGAGCTAACGAAGAATGTAGTTTTGTCGTGCGCCCCTTCCACTTCTGTTCCCAGGGCATCTTTTGTCACTCTTGAGGGTTTTTGCTCGTTTTTCTAAGAAAAATCACATTTTCCTCTCAATTGCGGTGCAAAATTAATAGGATATTTTGAAATATACAATAACTTTGCCGAAAAAAATGCAAAAAACAAGAAAGAAATACGGTTATGAAGAGAATTATTGGTATTGGTAACGCATTAGTTGATGCTTTGGCTACATTAAAAGATGATGAATTGTTGGATGTGTTTGGTCTTCCCAAGGGGAGTATGACCCTTATTGGCGATGCTGAGCAGTGCCGTATCCAAGAACGTTTCTCGGCGCTCAATGTGCAGCGTGCTACGGGAGGTTCGGCTGGCAATACGATGTTGGCATTGGCCAACTTAGGAATGCATCCAGGTTTTATAGGGACTATTGGCGACGATGCTACAGGGCGTTTCTATGCCGACAATTGTGCCCAGTGTGGCATTGAACCTAACCTTTCCGTGTTGCCTCAGCAGTCGGGCATTGCCTACACATTCATCTCGCCTGGTGGCGAGCGCACATTTGCTACCTATTTGGGTGCGGCCGCGGCATTGCAGCCGGACAATCTTTGTGCTGATATGTTTGTCGGCTACGATTATCTCTACGTCGAAGGATACCTTGTGCAAAACCACGCCCTTATCTTGCGTGCAGTGGAGCTGGCCAAAGAGGCTGGTCTCAAGGTTTGTCTTGACCTTGCCAGCTACAACATTGTAGCGGCCGACCGTGACTTCTTTACTTATCTCGTGGCTGAGTATGTAGACATTGTCTTTGCCAATGAAGAGGAGGCACATGCCTTCTCTGGGGCAGCGCCTGTAGCTGCACTCGAACATCTGCATTCGTTGTGTGAGGTGGCTGTGGTGAAACTTGGTGCCGATGGTTCCTCAATTATGTGCGATGGCAAGCGTGTGTCTGTCGATGCTTTCCCCGTCGGACAAGTGGTCGATACTACCGCAGCAGGCGATTTCTATGCAGCAGGTGTTATGTATGGTCTTATGCATGGTTGCACTATACATCAGTGTGCTCAGTTGGGATCACTCCTCTCAGGGTATGTCATACAGGTTGTAGGTACCAAGCTCAGTGAGGCTGCGTGGAATGAAATTAAGTTAAATGTAGCCCGCATACTTGGTAAGTAGTGTGATTGTATGTATTTTTGCACAGCAAATGCTGTAATGTCATAAACGATATATCCGATGAAGTACTTCCGTAAATCCCTATTGTGGGTTCTTCTGTTGCCCCTCGTGTGCATTGTTTTTGTCGCATTTAAGGGCGACAACCGCAATTTTCTAACCTCTAAGTATCTTGATGTTTTTCACGCAGTGTTTCGCGAGCTGGATTTGATGTATGTTGATACCATTGACATACCGGGTACTCTTGAGGCGGGTATTAGCGCAATGCTCTCCAGACTTGACCCTTATACTGTATACTATCCAGAGGATGATGAGGAGGATCTTAAGATGATGCTTACAGGTAAATATGCAGGTGTGGGTGCCATCATTCGCTATCACAAGCGTTATGATAGGGTAGTGGTGGTCGAACCCTATGAGGGTATGCCTGCTTTGGATGCAGGGCTTCGTGCTGGTGATATCCTTCTCTCGATTGATGGTGATGACCTTAAAGGACTTTCTGTCGACAAGGTCAGCGAACGCTTACGTGGCGAGGCAGGTACTACGCTCACCGTACGTGCTAAACGCGAGGGGGTGACCGATAGTATCCTTGAGGTTAAACTCACTCGTGCCAATATAGCTCTACCTTCAGTCCCTTACTATACCATGCTTTCAGACAGTATCGGTTACATCATCCTTAACAGCTTTACGGAGAATTGTGCTCGTGAGGTGCGCTTGGCGCTTGTGGAACTTAAGGATAGAGGTGCCAAGCGTCTTGTCCTCGATTTGCGTGGTAATGGAGGAGGCTCTCTTTCCGAAGCGGTTGATATCACGGGACTCTTTGTCCCCAAAGGCACCGTGGTCGTTACCACTCGAGGTAAGATAGCCCAAGCTACTCAGTCGTTTCGTACTCGTCGTGAACCGCTTGATGCTACAATGCCGCTTGTCGTGTTGGTTGATGGACAGAGTGCCTCGGCCTCCGAGATTGTAGCTGGTGCTATACAAGACCTCGATCGCGGTGTTATTATGGGACGCCGTACCTATGGAAAGGGCTTGGTGCAAACCGTACGCGACCTTCCTTATAACAGTTCCCTCAAGCTTACTACGGGTAAGTACTATACTCCTTCGGGACGTTGCGTGCAAGCAATAGACTATGCTCGCCGTGCCGAAGATGGTAGCGTAGAGCGTATTCCCGATAGTCTGACTACCGAATACCGGACCGTTGCAGGTAGGTCTGTGCGCGATGGAGGTGGCATTACCCCTGATGTACCCCTTCAGCCCGACTCCTTACCCAATATTCTCTTTTATTTGGCCAATAGCGATGTCCTTTTCGATTTTGCTACCGATTACACACGCTTGCATCCAACCATGCCTCCTGTGGCTGAGTTTGTTGTTACCGACAGTCTTTATACTGCTTTCTTGGCAGCAGTGAAGGCATCTGACTTCACCTACGACCGCCAGAGCGAACGTGCCCTTGCTGCTCTCAAGGAGCTTGCCCGTTTCGAAGGCTATGCCGAGAGCGCGTCGGCCGAGTTTGCTGCTCTTGAGAAGAAACTCACTCACGATATAGACCATGATTTCCGCTACTTTGAACCCCGCATCAAGGAACTCTTGGCTGATGAGCTCGTGGGTCGCTACTACTACCAGCGTGGTACTATAGAACAGGCGCTCAAAACTGATAGTACCGTGATCCGGGCTCATCGCCTCTTGGCTGACGAACCCGCCTATCGTGCTGTCCTTAGTGGAGAAAAGAAATAAAAAATCCTCCTTTTCAGGATTTTTTCAAAATCTTTTCAGAATTGTCGCTTACCTTTGTCGTGTAAAACTTAAAAACGTAAAGAACAATGAAAAGAACAGTATCGTATTTTTTTGCAGTTTTCTGCGCTTTAATCCTAATGACCTCGTGTGACCACAGTATTACACCCGATAGCATTACGGGTACGTATCGTGGAACTATGGATATCAAGCTCAATATCCCTGGGGTGGAGTTCACTGATGTGGAAGTACCCAGTCATGTGGATGTGACGAAGGTCGATGATGCGTATGTGAATGTCGCAATCGACCTCGATTTGGCAAAGTATATAGATTCATCGTGGGCTACTCTGGTAGGAAGTAATCTGGACTTCGGCGTTATCACGGCAAAGTGCCTTGTTGGCCCCACCATCGATGGAGAAGCGCCATTGACAGGCACCGCAAAAGTGGGTGACACTACCTTCCCTATTGTGGGCGAGTGTGAAGGGAGTACACTTGACCTCACTCTCACAATCGGAATTGTAACAGTTGAGTTTGAGGGAATAAAGAGATAGGGATTATAGTCAACCTTTCATTGGAGGGTGTGCATTGAAACATGGAATGCACACCCTCTTCTTTGTAGGTGCCTGCAAAATGCAGGTAATTTTGTTGGATAATATAGAATAGAATTTGTAACTTTGTGGAGTCTATCCCAAGAAGGCTGGAATGTGAAATCATTATAAAGAACGATGACGGATATGAAAAAACTTAGTTTACTATGCATGGCGCTTTGTATGTTTGCCGTAAGCAGTAAGGCTCAGACAGCAGTGCTGAATGTAGATGTTTCGCGTGAAGGCGTAAGCATCAGTCCTACCCTGTACGGACTCTTCTATGAGGAAATCAACCATGCCGGTGAGGGTGGCCTCTATGCCGAACTCATACAGAACCGCTCTTTCGAGGATGAGGCACAGCCCATACGCAACCGTCGTTTCGGAGCCAATGGTGAGGGTGAACGCTTTGGTGGTCGGCCTTCACCAGGCACTATTCCCGCTTGGTACGTGACAAACAGCAAGGGGGCTACAAGCCGTATGGAGATTATCACCACGAACCTGCTCAATAAGGTGCAGCAAAAGGCGTTGAAGTGGACCATCACCGAGGCTACGGCCGAGGCACCTGCCGCAATTGCCAATACTGGCTTCTGGGGCATCGAGTCTGTCAAGGGTGACAAATATACCCTCAGTTTCTGGGCTCGTGCGGACAAAAGCTACAAGGGACACCTCCGTGTGGGGTTGCAGGGCAAGGACAGTGCCGTATGGTATGCCGAGACATTGGTGAAGCCCAAAATTGGTAAGGCATGGAAGAAGTATTTCGTGACCTTTACTCCCGAGACGGGTGCCGACTATGCTCGCTTCGTCATTGCTGCCGACCAGCCGGGCACGCTCTATCTGGATATGGTATCGCTCTTCCCGCCCACCTTCAAGAACCGTGAGAATGGATGCCGTAAGGACCTGGCCGAGATGCTTGTGGCTCTTCATCCGAAGTTCCTCCGTTTTCCTGGTGGTTGCTTCGTAGAAGGTATGTCGAAGGAGAGTGCCTATGAGTGGAAACGCACGGTGGGGCCGCTCGAGGAGCGCCCCGGACACTACAATGCCAACTGGCGCTACCCCGTTACGGATGGTATGGGTTATCACGAGTACTTGCAGCTGGCCGAGGATCTTGGTGCTGAGCCGCTCTACGTGGTCAACGTTGGTATCTGGCACGGCGGATTCGAGCCTTATGACCAGATTGACGAGTATATACAGAATGCGCTTGATGCCATCGAGTATGCCAATGGTGACAAAAGCACAAAGTATGGCCGTATGCGTATCGCTAATGGCCATCCCGAACCCTTCAATATGAAGTATATCGAGATTGGCAACGAGAATTACCAACCCAATCCTCGCGAGCAGAGCGACCACTATGCCGAGCGTTACATCCAGTTCTACAATGCTATCAAGGCTCGCTATCCCGAGATGCAGGTCATCGGCAATGTGGAGTCGTGGGGGACTGACTATCCCTCATGGCGCAATGAGCACCCTGTGGATATGCTTGACGAACATTACTACCGTTCGCCCTCATGGTTTGCCGGCAAGTACCACCACTACGACAACTACGACCGCAAGGGACCGAAAATCTATGTAGGCGAATATGCCGTGACCTCCAACTGCGGCGAGGGTAACCTCAAGGCCGCTCTTGGCGAGGCTATCTATATGATGGGTATGGAGAACAATAGCGACATGGTAGCCATGTGCAGCTATGCCCCCGTGTTTGTCAATATTCATGACAAGACCTGGATGCCCGATATGATACGTTTCGATGCTGCCCATGCTTGGGGCTCTCCCTCGTACTATGTGCAGCGCCTGTTTGCCGAAAATGTGGGTACCACGATGGTTGGCTCCGAGGTGAAGCAGACACGCCGTCCCAAGCCTACGAAGTTCAGCATAGGACTGGGCTCTTGGAATACGGAAGTGGAATATAAAGATATTAAGTTGATCTGCCACTCAGAAAACTCAGGAAATCTCGAGCATGCCGACTTCTCTGATCTGAACATCAAGAAAGGCAAGTGGCAGGTACAGAACGGTATCATCAGCCAGTCCACACAAACGACCGAGTGCGTGGCCATTTGTCCCGAAGTATTCGATGCCGCCTCCTATGACCTCACCCTCAAGGCCCGCAAGCAGGCTGGTGACGAGGGATTTCTCATCATCTTCGACTACTTCGATGAAGACAACTACAAGTGGCTCAACCTTGGTGGCTGGGGCAATACCCTGCATGGCATCGAGACAACCATGGCTGCATCGAAGAGCACTGCCATCACCGCGGCTGGCACCATAGAGAAGGATCGCTGGTATGATATCCGCATCGAGGTGCGCGGTGAGCAGATACGTGCCTTCATTGACGGACAGCTTGTACACGAGATTACCATTGATACGCCCGATATGCTCTATGCCAATGCAATGATTGACAAGAACACGGATGAACTGGTAGTCAAAGTGGTCAACTTTGATGACGCTATGATACCGTTGCAGATGAATATCAAGGGTGCCGATATCATATCGAGCACCATCACTCTGCTCACCGCCGAGAGCGGCAAGGCCGAGAATACCTTTGCCGAGCCTGAAAAGGTGGTGCCTACTACTACCGGATGTGCTCTCTCGTTCAAAGAAAGCCTCTATATGACTCCCGCCAACTCGCTCACTGTATTGCGAATGAAGTTGAAAAAGTAAGGGCGAGTACCTAATTTAGTATAAATAATAGGGGGACAAACTGACAAAAGCGGTTTGTCCCCCTTATTATTGCATGTTTTCTCGTCACGAGAGTTTGGGCTGCTTGTTACTTTTGCAGCAGATTTTCAGAGACAACTCCAAAGAATAATAGGTATGACGACAATTATTTTTCAGCAAGCGTTAGTGGAAGCCAAGTCAGTGCTGTTGGTACACACCGTAAGACTCTCATTACCCACATTGCCATCTCCCAAGGGCTATGACACTCCTTATCTCCGTCGCCGTAAGCAGAGCCGCACACGTGGGCTATATGGTTGAGCGGACTATAAATAGTGTGTTGCGTTTGTTTGTATCATAAATTATGAAGATTTACTTTCATTTTATTTTGTTTGTATGCGATTTGTTTATACTTTTGTAGCCGAATAACGTAAACGCATACAAAGATGTATAATCTCATCTCTCTACAGCTATTGGATAGCCTGCTGCTATTATCGGGTGGCAAGGATGAGAAGTGCGTTTATATATAATAGGTATATAGGACAATGGATAAACCTTTCTCATCACGGTGAGGAAGGTCTTTTTAATTTATTAATGGAAGGTTGACGAAGGATTATTGATGATGGTTCCCTTTTCGGAGTGAACGACTCTCAATTTCCAGTTCTCAATTTTCAACTTGAAAAGGATTATGGACAATAACAGATTGTATATCTTTGATACCACATTGCGCGATGGCGAGCAGGTACCTGGTTGCCAGCTCAATACGGTGGAGAAGATTCAGGTAGCCAAGCAGCTCGAAGCGTTGGGTGTGGATGTCATCGAGGCAGGATTCCCTGTGAGCAGTCCAGGTGACTTCAACTCGGTGATTGAAATCTCCAAAGCGGTGACATGGCCTACCGTCTGCGCACTTACCCGTGCCGTAGAGAAGGATATAGATGTGGCTGCCGAAGCACTCAAGTATGCCAAGCATAAACGCATACATACGGGTATCGGTACCAGCCCCTCACATATCAAGTATAAGTTCAACAGTACTCCCGAGGAGATTATCGAGCGTGCTGTGGCAGCAGTGAAGTATGCCAAACGCTACGTGGAGGATGTGGAGTTCTATGCCGAGGATGCAGGCCGTACCGATAACGAATACCTCGCTCGTGTCATTGAGGCAGTATGCAAGGCTGGTGCCACGGTATGTAACATCCCCGACACCACGGGATTCCGCACGCCCTACGAGTATGGCGAGAAGATTAAGTACCTCTACGAGCATGTAGATGCCTTTGCTGCCGGTCGTGCCATCCTCTCTACCCACTGCCACAACGATCTCGGTATGGCTACCGCCAATACCGTGGCAGGTGTACTCAACGGTGCACGTCAGGTGGAGGTGACCATCAACGGTATCGGTGAACGTGCAGGAAACACCTCGCTCGAAGAGGTGGCGATGATTTTCAGGACTCATCCCGACTTGGGTATCCAGACCAATATCAATACGCAGAAGATATATCCTACGAGCCGTATGGTGAGCTCACTGATGAATATGCCCGTGCAGCCCAACAAGGCCATCGTGGGTCGTAATGCCTTTGCCCACTCGAGCGGTATCCATCAGGATGGTGTATTGAAAAACGTCTCTACTTACGAGATCATGGACCCCAAGGAGGTAGGTATCGATGACAATGCCATCGTGCTCACCGCCCGTAGTGGACGTGCAGCCCTGAAGCATCGTCTCAGTGTACTGGGTGTGGAGTTGGAGCAGGAGAAGCTCGATAAGGTATACGAGGAGTTCCTCAAGCTTGCCGACAGGAAGAAGGAGATCAACGACGACGATGTGCTGATGCTTGCTGGTGCCGACCGCAGCGAGAACCATCATATCAAGCTCGACTACCTGCAGGTGACCAGTGGTGTGGGCGTACGCTCTGTAGCCAGTCTGGGTCTGAAGATTGCTGGCGAGTCGTTCGAGGCTGCTGCCACCGGCAATGGCCCTGTCGATGCTGCTATCACTGCACTCAAGCAGATTATCAAGCGCAATATGACCCTTAAAGAGTTTACCATCCAGGCCATCAGTAAGGGTTCCGATGATGTGGGCAAGGTACACATGCAAGTGGAATACAACAACCAACTCTATTATGGCTTCGGTGCCAATACCGACATCATCGCAGCCAGCGTGGAGGCATATATTGACTGTATAAATAAGTTCAAGTAGAAGATGAAAACATTATTTGATAAGATATGGGATGCCCATGTGGTGCAGAAGGTGGAAGATGGTCCTACACAACTTTACATCGACCGTCTCTATTGCCATGAGGTGACTACACCGCAGGCGTTCGATACATTGAGAGACAAGAAGATTGACGTGTTCCGCCCCGAACAGGTGGTGGCTATGCCCGACCATAATACGCCGAGCGACCAGCAGGAGCGTATCGACGACCCCATAGGTCGCAAGCAGGTGGAGACACTCGCTGCAAACTGTGCCGAGTTTGGCATACGTCACTTTGCCATGGGCACCAAGGATAATGGCATCATCCATGTGGTAGGTCCCGAGAAGGCCCTTTCGCTCCCGGGTATGACCATTGTGTGTGGCGATTCCCACACCTCTACTCACGGAGCCGTAGGTGCCATCGCCATGGGTATCGGTACCAGTGAAGTGGCACAGGTACTCGCTTCGCAGACTATCCTGCAGAGCAAACCCAAGACTATGCGCATCAACATAGAGGGTACCCTGGCCGAGGGTGTCACTGCCAAGGATGTGGCACTCTACATCATGGCACAGATGACCACTTCAGGTGCCACAGGCTATGCCGTGGAGTATGCCGGCTCTACCGTCCGCAACATGTCGATGGAGGGGCGCCTGACACTTTCGAACCTCTCCATTGAGATGGGTAGCCGTGCCGGCCTCATCGCTCCCGACGAAACCACCTTTGCTTATCTCAAGGGGCGCGAGTATGCTCCCAAGGGTGAGGCATGGGACAAGGCTGTGGAGGAGTGGAAGAAGCTCTACTCTGATCCCGATGCCGTGTTCGACAAGGAGGTTACCTATCGCGCCGAGGACATCGCTCCACGCATCACCTATGGCACCAACCCCGGTGCGGGTATTGCCATCGACGAGTGTATCCCCACGTTGGATGAGGTGCCCGATGCCGACCGCTCGCAATTCCTCGCCATGCTCGACTATATGCAGTTCGAGCCCGGGCAGAAGCTCGAAGGTACTCCCGTAGATTACTGCTTCCTTGGTGCCTGTACCAATGGCCGTATCGAGGACTTCCGTGCCTTTGCTTCTGTGGTGAGGGGAAAGAAGAAAGCCGACAATGTGGTGGCTTGGCTCGTGCCCGGCTCATGGCTCGTGCGTCAGCAGATTATCGATGAGGGTATTGACAAAATATTGGAGGAGGCAGGTTTCGAACTGCGTCTTCCCTCATGCTCATCGTGCTTGGCCATGAACCCCGACAAGGTGCCCGCCGGCAAACTGTCTATCTCGACGAGCAACCGCAACTTTGTGGGACGTCAAGGACCCGGTGCACGCACCATCCTTGCCAGTCCGCTTGTGGTAGCGGCATCGGCTATCACTGGAGTAGTAACTGACCCTCGTAAACTTTGATGAACTATGGCAAAACAGAAATTTGACATCATACAATCCACTTGTCTGCCCATCAGGATAGACAATTGCAATACCGACCTTATCATTCCGGCCCGCTATCTGGCCAGCACCACCCGTGACCCGCAGTTCTTTGGCGATGCCTTCATGCACGACCTCCGTTACGATGCTGAGGGTCGTCCCGTGGCAGACTTTGTGATGAACCGTCCCGAATATAGTGAGGCTCCGCGACAAGGCATACACGAAATCATCATCGGTGGCCAGAACTGGGGCTCTGGCTCCAGTCGTGAGCATGCAGCTTGGGCCATCGCAGGCTATGGCGTGCGTGTTGTCATCAGCAGCTCTTTCGCTGATATCCACCGCAACAACCTGCTCAACTGCTTCGTGCTGCCCGTCATCGTCAGCCGTGAGTTTCAGCAGGAGCTGTTCGACACTGTGGAGGCCAATCCCACTGCCGAGGTGCGGGTAGATGTGCCCAATCAAACTGTCACCAACCTCACTACCGGCCATAGCGAGACATTTGACATCAATGGCTATAAGAAATACTGCCTGATGAATGCGCTCGATGACATCGACTTCCTGCTTGAGAACACTGCAAGGATTGAGGAGTACGAGTATGACCACGGAGCACGCGGAACACACTGATAATACGGATTCTTATGTTGCTGCACGAAGAGGTTACTGATGAGATTATCGCTGCATTCTATAGTGTGTACAATGGACTGGGATTTGGATTCCTTGAGCGGGTATATCAAAATGCTTTATATTATGAGTGGTAGAGAACAAGGTTATTGTTGAACTTAAAGCAGTGAAAGAACTTGAAGAAGAACACGAATGCCAGTTGCAGAATTACCTTACGGCGACTTCAATGGAAGTAGGGCTTTTGTTGAACTTTGGTCCTCGTCCCGAGATAAAGAGACTGATAATGACAAACGATAGAAAAAAGTAAGAAACATTCCGGTTGGTCAAGCATGTTGGTTGATAAAGATAGATTAATCCGTGAAATCAGTGTGTTCTGTGTCATCCGTGATCAATAACAACAAAGAATATGGATTTTAAGATTGCAGTACTGGCCGGTGACGGTATCGGCCCCGAAATATCCGCAGTGGGTGTGGATGTAATGACCGCCGTATGTGAGAAGTTTGGACATAAGGTAAGCTATGAACACGCTATCTGTGGTGCTCATGCCATCGACGAGGTGGGCGACCCCTTCCCCGAAGAAACCTACCAGGTGTGCAAGAATGCCGATGCGGTACTCTTCTCTGCCGTAGGTGACCCCAAGTTTGACAACGACCCCACTGCCAAGGTGCGTCCCGAGCAGGGCCTGCTGGCTATGCGCAAAAAGTTGGGGCTCTTTGCCAATATCCGTCCCGTGCAGACCTTCAAGTGCCTCGTGCATAAGTCGCCCCTGCGTGCCGAACTGGTAGAGAATGCCGACTTCATCTGCATCCGCGAACTCACCGGTGGCATGTATTTCGGCGAGAAATACCAGGACAACGAGAAGGCATACGACACCAATTACTACACCCGTCCCGAGATTGAGCGCATCTTGAAGGTGGCCTTCGAGTATGCCATGAAGCGTAACAAGCACCTCACCGTGGTGGATAAGGCCAATGTGCTGGCTTCGTCGCGTCTGTGGCGTCAGATAGCTCAGGAGATGGCTCCGCAGTATCCCGAGGTGAACACCGATTATATGTACGTGGACAATGCTGCCATGCGCATGATCCAGGAACCCACCTTCTTCGATGTGATGGTGACGGAGAACACCTTCGGCGATATCCTCACCGACGAGGGCTCTGTCATCAGCGGCTCTATGGGTCTGCTCCCCTCGGCCTCTACAGGCGAGAGCACACCGGTGTTCGAACCCATCCACGGCTCATGGCCGCAGGCTAAGGGCTTGAATATTGCCAACCCCTTGGCACAGGTGCTCTCCGTGGCCATGCTGTTCGAGTACTTCGACCTCAAGGAGGAGGGCGCTCTCATCCGTCAGGCTGTAGATGCCTCGCTTGATGCCAATGTGCGCACTCCCGAAATTCAGGTCGAGGGAGGTGCCAAGTATGGCACCAAGGAGATTGGCGAATGGCTGGTAGAGTATATCCGCAAGGCTTGATTCGTAAATAATCTTAATAAATAGGGCGTATCTTGTTGTCGGACAAGATACGCTTTTTTTATCCGTTCGTTTTTCGTACCTTCGCAACATGAAACGTCTATTGTGGATATGTCTGTTGGTGCCTTTGTCACTATGTCTCTCTGCACAGTCGCAGAGCGAGTGGGCCGATCGCGCCTATGCCTATATGGCTCAGGATAGTCTGCCGCAGGCCGAGGAGTGCTTCCGCCGTGCTGTTGAGGCTGCTCCCACAAGCAGGCAGAATGTGATGCTGCTCGCCAATCTGGGTACCGTGCAGCGTCGGCGTGGCAAGATACATGAGGCGATAGATACCTACACGCTGGCGCTCAACCACTCACCGCTCAACGTCACCATCCTGATGAGCCGTGCCACGGCCTATATGGCATTGGGCAATGACAACAAGGCATATACCGACCTTTGCAACGTGCTTGACAAGGAGACCGCTCACATCGAAGCACTCTATTATCGTGCCTTCATCTATACCGGCCGTCGGGAATATGCCGCTGCCCGTGCCGACTATAAGCGTCTGCTGGCTCTGCAGCCCGACCATGAGAATGCTCTGTTGGGTCTTGCCCTGCTCGATCAACATGAGGGTCGCCTGCAAGCTGCCGAGCTACAACTTACTGTACTTGTGGAACGCTATCCAGATAATCCTACCTATCTGCAGGCACGGGCCAATGTGCTCATAGAGCGCTCGCTCTACGACCTTGCCTTGCTCGATCTCGAAGCGGCTATCGCCTTGCAACCTGCCGATGCTTACCTCTACGTGGCGCGTGCCGAGCTATACCTGAAGATGCGTCACAGCAAGGCTGCCAAGGCCGATCTCGACAAGGCTGTTTCCTTGGGCCTTCCCCGCCTCTCATTGGCCGAACTCTACAAACAGTGCCAGTAGGGACAGAAATCGTATCCTCGATAAAAGGAATATTCCAAGTCTTGGAATATATATTGCTAGTCTTGGAATATATATTGCCAGTCTTGGAATATAGAAAGGTACCCGCAAGTTTCGAGGCCATTACGAGGCATAAGTTAAGGCTGGTGCCAGTCTTAAGTTACGATACTCCGAAGCGTAAGCTACGATAAAAAGTGGCTTAAGGGAAGACGGCTTTCCTTTCCTCGGATATTGGATATCTGAGGGGTATCAAGATAGGCATCTCTGATTCCTTTGAGGTTATTGTGAGTCATAGACCCTGATACTGGCGGATAAGGCATATCCGCCGTGACGGAATGAACGGGAGGGGAAGAAATCGCTTGCTTTTCTTGTGGATGCTAACTATTTCTGTTATCTTTGTTGCGTGGTTTTAATATGAGGTTTAGATATAGCATAGCATAACAGGATGGAATTATTTTCAAATTTACAAATTATGTGTCCAATCCGAGGATTGCTTAAGGCGCATAAGAAGAGTAAGAATGGATTGTCTTCAACTGAAGAATATTATCGGGTTGAAGCAATAAGACATTTGTTGGATAAAGGTTATCCCAAAGAACATTTCTTGATTGAACCTGTAATCAGTAGGTTTGGCAATTCCGGTCGAAACAGTTTCAGGAGCGATTTTGCAGTTCTGGATATTCCTGTAGAATGTTTGCCTGAGAAAACACCGGATGAGATATTGAAACATGCCTTAGTCCTTTGCGAAGTAAAAAGGGATAATGCAAAGGATTCGTATGTGAAGGAGACCCAAGTGAAACCTATGCTCAATTTTGCGGTAAACCAAAGTACCATCGGACTTTATTGGAACAATGTAGAAAGGCGTGTGTTTTGGATTGAGGTGCAAGACAATTCTAAACAGATTAAGGAGGGGCCAATCACGTTCTTGCCAGCTTTCGGGCATCTGATACAGGCTGTACCATTGACATTCAATACCATAAAGCCTACAGAATCATTGGTGCAGATTTTCACTAAAATAGAAAGTGTTTTACACCAAGCGTCTTATTCTCCTGAAGAAAGGTATGAAATCATCTTGCAATTATTGCTAGCTAAAATTTATGATGAACATAAGTATAAGTCCAGACCTTATGATGCATTGGACATTCAGGATTACCGCTCTTTGGGATACTCGCCTGAGATAACGAAAAAGAAAGTTGCTGAGGTGGTGGATAAGGCTGTATCGCATTACAGTAGGCATTTGCCTAAAATGGTTTCAACATCTTTGCCTTTGTCCGGTGATACATTAAATGACATTATGGAATGTTTGGCACCTGTGAAGATTACACATTCCAAAAGAGAAGTCATACAGACATTTTATATGAAATTTGCCAAGGATTTGTATAAATGGGATATGGCGCAATATTTTACACCTACTACCATTACGGATTTCCTTGTCGATATAATCAATCCTCAATTTGGTGAACATATTGTTGACCCGGCATGTGGCAGTGCAGATTTTTTGGTTGCTGCATTTAGGGCTATGCGTAAATATGACGAGACTTCAGCTGATAACGTTTGGGGATATGATAATTCTAAAAATGCGGTACAGGTTGCTGTGTTGAATATGGTTTTGAATGGAGACGGTAAGTCCCATATATTCAAAAGAGATTCATTGGAGAATAGCGACGAGAATGCAAATACTTTTGATGTCGTGACTTGTAATCCTCCTTTCGGTACTAAAATAGTAGAAAAGAGAGAACAGGTATTGAAGGATTTTGATTTAGGACACGTTTGGGAAACGGATAATGGAAATTTCAAGAAAACAGAAAAATTGCAAACTAGTCAGGAAACCGGAGTTTTGTTTGTAGAATTGTGCGTGAAAATTTGCAAGCCGGGTGGGCGTATTGCAATCATTCTTCCTAACGGATATTTAGGTAATCGTTCACCTAAATATAAATTAGTAAGAGAATGGCTGTTGAAGCGTACAAAAGTTGCTGCCATCATATCATTGCCCAGATTTACGTTCAAGTCCAGTGGAGCGGATGTAAGTGCCAGTGTCCTTTACCTGGAGAAAAGATCAGAACCGATTGAAACGTTGCAGGAAGATACCGAATACAAACTTTCCGTACAGATGATAGAAAAGGTCGGTTGGGAGGCTGGGAATAAGAATGCCAAACCAATTTATAAGAGAGACAATGAGGATGGCAGTTATATCATGGATGAAGATGGTAATCTTATTGTTGATAGTGATTTTGGAAAGGTTTCGGAGGATATATTGTCGAGTGATGCTGCTGTATGTTTCAATTGGCTTTCATCTGGTAAAAGAACAGATGCTAAGGAAGGATGGTCTATCAGTATCAAGGCTATATATGACGATAAGGATTTGACACTTGACCCCAAACGTTATTGTCGGAAGGTAGTGGAACTAAGAAATAGCATATCAAAGGATGAACATTTCCTATTGGGAGAAGTTGTGGATTTCCTTTCCGAAAAGACAACTTCTGGGGGAAAGAAAACATCTGTAAAGAAGTCTGAAATATATAATTATGTAGAAATACAGAATATTGGAGCGGGAGATTTTTCTTCCAATGAATTGAGGGGATGGGAATTGCCTGACAGAGCCAAACATTTTGCTGAGCCGGAAGATATATTTATTGGTTCTATTTGGGGTAGTGTATCCAAATGGTGTTATATCCCATCTGGCTCGCAGAATGTTGTGGTGACCAATGGATGTTTCAGATGTCGGATGAAAGCAGCTAAGGAAGAGTTTCTGCCGGATTTGTTGGCTTATCTAAATAGTGAAGGCTGGAGTGTTCAAATGCGTTCAATGGCCAGAGGCTCTGACGGATTGGCTGAAATTTGTGTTGAAGATGCGAGGAATATAATTGTTCCAAAGCTTAAGCCTGAGGTGAAGGCAGAAGTCATTGCTTTGGTAAACAGAATGAAAGGAAATAATTCTACTGTAAATACGTTGGTTAAACAATTGATTAGAAATGGTGAATTGGATTACAACGATCCGACTAAGAGACCAAGTCATATTGTGTTGGTTTAATAAATATGTTATGGAAAATCTTATTATGTTTCTGGGAAAATATGGACTGAAGCCTAATGATTTGGCACGTATTTGTGATATAAACAGCAGCCAAATGAGACAATATGTCGCTGGATTGAGGAAGCCTGGTCCAAAAACGATAGATAAAATTAATGAAAGAATCCGTGTGTTTGCGGATGAACTTAAAGAGTTTCAAATAACGGATGTGTAAGTAATTGTATAATTGGAAGCGGTAATCTTTTGGGATTATCGCTTTTTTAACTTTCTGTCGTTTCTGAATATTAGGGTCTGTGACCCGCAATAGCTTCAAAGGGGGCAAAGACCCCTTTCTAAACTTCCTCGGATATTGGATATTCGCCGTGACGGAAAGGGCTTTGAACCCTTCCTTCCGGAGATGCAATCCGGCGCGGTGTTCAAAGCCCACAATAACAAGGAGGGTAATACCCCCCGCGGTGCAACGAACCGTAGCACGTCACTTCGTCTTTTCAACGCAATGCAAAGTTAATCACAATAACCCAAAATACCACAAAACCTTTATGGCGATTTTTATAACATTAACTTTTAATTGGGCTACGTAATCACTGAATTTAGGCTGCGTCTCGGAAAACTATAAATAAATTTGCGTTTTCTCTCGGCTTGCACTAATTTTGTTCCTCCAAGAAAAAGATTATGGAAGATTTCGTTCATTTGCACGTACATACGCAATACTCTATACTTGACGGGCAGGCAAGTATCCCCAAACTCGTGGATAAGGCAATGGCCGACGGCATGCGTGGCATTGCCGTCACTGACCATGGTAACATGATGGGCATCAAGGAGTTTATCAACTATACCAACAAGAAGAATGGGGGTGTCAATGGTGAAATCAAGGACCTGAAGAAGCGCATCAAGGCTCTTGAGAGCGGCAAGGAGGAGTGTGAAGACCCTGCAGCTGCGGTGGCCGAGTGCAAGGCCAAGGTGAAGGAACTGGAGGCGAAGCGCTTCAAGCCCATCATCGGGTGCGAGATGTATGTGGCTCCACGCCGGCTCTACCAGAAGGAGGGCAAGGAACTCGACGGTGCCAACTATCACCTGGTGGTGCTGGCCAAGAACGAGAAGGGATACCACAACCTCATCAAGTTAGTGTCGAAGGCATGGACCGAAGGATTCTACAATCGTCCCCGTACCGACCGTGTGGAACTGGAGAAGTACAAGGAGGGACTCATCGTATGCTCGGCCTGTCTGGGTGGCGAGGTGCCCAAGAAGATAACCCGTGGCATGCTCTCCGATGCCGAGGAGGCCATACAGTGGTACAAGAGTACCTTCGGCGAAGACTACTACTTAGAATTGCAGCTGCACAAGGCTACCGTAGCGCGTGCCAACCACGAGGCATACGACCTGCAGCTGAAGGTGAACGAGAAACTCATCGAATACAGCAAGAAATATGGTATAGGGTTGGTGTGTACCAACGACGTGCACTTCGTGAACGAGGAGCATGCCGAGGCGCACGACCGCCTCATCTGCCTCTCTACAGGAAAGGACCTCGACGACCCCTCCCGCATGCTCTATTCGAAGCAGGAGTGGATGAAGACAACGGCCGAGATGAACGAAATCTTTGGCTACATTCCCGAGGCGCTGGCCAATACGGTGAAGATATGTGATCAGGTGGAGTTCTACTCCATCGACCATGCGCCCATCATGCCCAACTTTGAGATTCCCGAGGACTTCGGCACCGAGGAGGGTTATCGCCAGAAGTTCACCGAAGAGGATCTCTTCAATGAGTTTACCCGCGACGAGAAGGGCAACGTGGTGCTGTCGCAGGCCGATGCTGAGGCCAAGATAGAGAAACTGGGTGGCTACGACAAGCTCTACCGCATCAAGCTCGAGGCCGACTACCTGAAGAAGCTGACCATGGACGGTGCCAAGAAATACTATCCTGAGATGACGCCTGAGATTGAGGATCGACTGATCTTTGAACTGCACATTATGAAGACGATGGGTTTCCCGGGTTACTTCCTCATAGTACAGGACTTCATCTGGGCGGCACGCAATCTGCTGGGCGTATCGGTAGGTCCGGGCCGTGGCTCGGCCGCAGGGTCGGCTGTGGCCTATTGCCTGGAGATTACGCGCATCGACCCTATCAAGTATGACCTGCTGTTCGAGCGTTTCCTCAACCCTGACCGTATCTCTCTTCCCGATATCGATGTGGACTTCGACGATGATGGCCGTGGCGAGGTGCTGCGTTGGGTAACCGAGAAGTACGGTGCCGAGAAGGTGGCTCATATCATCACCTACGGTACCATGGCTACGAAGATGGCACTCAAGGATGTGGCACGAGTGCAGAAACTGCCGCTCGACCGCTCCAACTACCTCTGCAAGCTCATTCCCGACAAGCTGCCCGACAAGAAACTCAACCTCCCCAATGCCATTGAGGCCATTCCCGAACTGCAGGAGGCCGAGACATCGCCCGACCCCATCTTGCGCGACACCATCAAATATGCCAAGATGCTCGAAGGCAACGTGCGTGGCACGGGCGTGCATGCCTGCGGCACCATCATCTGCCGCGACGACATCACCGACTGGGTGCCTGTGAGCACTGCCGACGATAAGGAGACGGGCGAGAAGCTCTTGGTGACACAATACGAAGGTAGTGTGATTGAGGATACGGGACTCATCAAGATGGACTTCCTTGGACTGAAGACCCTCTCCATCATCAAGGAGGCTGTGGCCAACATCAAGCAGAGCCTCGGCATCGATGTGGACATAGACACCATATCCATTGATGACCCCAAGACCTATCAGCTCTATTGCGAGGGTAAGACTATCGGTACCTTCCAGTTTGAAAGTCCCGGCATGCAGAAGTACTTGCGCGAGCTGCAACCATCTACCTTCGAGGATCTCATCGCCATGAATGCCCTCTACCGTCCGGGGCCGATGGACAATATCCCTGACTTCATCGACCGTAAGTGCGGACGCAAGCCCATTGTGTACGACATCGACTGCATGGAGAAGTATCTCAAGGATACCTACGGCATCACCGTATACCAGGAGCAGGTGATGCTTCTCTCGCGTCAGCTGGCCGATTTTACCCGTGGCGAATCTGATGCCCTGCGTAAGGCAATGGGTAAGAAGAAGAAGGACATCGTAGACAAGATGAAGCCCAAGTTCATCGAGGGCGGGCAGAAGAACGGACACGACCCGAAGGTGCTCGACAAGATATGGAGCGACTGGGAGAAGTTTGCCTCCTACGCCTTCAACAAGAGCCACGCCACCTGCTACTCATGGGTAGCCTACCAGACTGCCTACCTCAAGGCAAACTATCCGCCCCAGTACATGGCGGCCAACCTCTCGCGCAACCTCTCGCGTATCGACGAAATCACCAAGCTCATGGACGAATGCAAGGCCATGGGCATCAACGTGCTTGGCCCCGATGTGAACGAGAGTTACCTCAAGTTCTCTGTCAACGCCAAGGGCGATATCCGCTTCGGCCTCGGTGGTGTCAAGGGGGTTGGTGAAGGAGCCGTGGAGGCCATCATCCGCGAACGCGAGGCCAATGGCCCCTACAAGAGCATCTACGACTTTGTGGAGCGGGTCAACTTGCAGGCCTGCAACCGCAAGAACCTCGAATGTCTGGCGCTTTCGGGCGGTTTCGACTGCTTCGCCGAACTTAAGCGCGAGGACTACTTTGCCGAGAACGCCAAGAAAGAGGGTTTCCTTGATATCCTCATCCGCTATGGTACATTGGTGCAGACCGAGCGTGCCTCTGCCATGAACTCGCTCTTCGGCATGGATAGTATGGCCGACACCATAGCGCAACCCAAAGTGCCCGAGAACGTACCCGCATGGTCTACTATCGAGCGTCTCAACAGGGAACGCGACTTGGTGGGCATCTATCTCTCGGCTCATCCTCTCGATGAATATCGCATTATCCTCGAAGATGTATGTTCGGTACACCTTGCCGACATGCAGGAAGTGCTCGATAAGAAGGAAGAGCGCGATGTCACCCTCGGTGGTGTGGTTACCGGGACACGTAGCGGCTTCACCAAGAACAACAAGCCCTTTGGCATCACCAAGATAGAGGACTTCTCGGGAACCTATGAGATAGCTCTCTTCGGTGACGACTGGCTCAAGTTCAGCAACTACATGATAGAGGGCTACTTCCTGTATGTCAAGGGGCGTGTCGTGCCACGTAAATATGCACAGGACATTTTTGAACTCAGAGTTGGCTCTGTAGAGCTGCTGCCCGATGTGAAGGATGTGCTTATACAAAGCATTACCATAAGCATACAACTGGAAGAGCTTGACAATGAAGCTGTAAACGACCTGAATATGATGCTTCGCGAGCATCCCGGAAATGCCGAAGTGCGTTTCAGCGTGAAGGATGCCGAGGGACAATGTCGTGCCGACCTCAAATCGAGAGACCTTAAAGTTTCGGTGCAAAAAGAACTGATAAATTACATAAAAAGTCGCGAAGGGTTGGATTATAAGATAAATTAGTCGTATATTTGTGCTCCCAAAATATTACTAACAAATTAACGCATATAGAATTTATGGCACTTCAAATCACAGACAGCAATTTTGAGGCTCTGCTCGCCGAGGGCAAACCTGTAGTAGTGGATTTCTGGGCTACTTGGTGTGGTCCCTGTAAGAAAATCGCTCCCGATATTGAGGCGTTGGCCGAGGAATACGAAGGACGTGTAATTGTAGGTAAATGCGATGTCGATGACAATGACGAGCTTACTTCGAGATTTGGCGTCCGCAATATCCCCACTGTTATATTCATCAAGAACGGTGAGGTGGTTGACAAGACTGTGGGTGCTGCCACCAAGGCTGCATTCGCTGAGAAGATAGAGGCATTGCTCTAATCTGTTTAGAGTTTAATGTTTAGAGTTTAGAGCACCACCAGGACAGTACGTCACGGAATCCTCTTACCTTAAACCTTAAACTCTAACTTCTAAACATTGCACACTAAACCCTAAACATAAGCCACATGAACGACGAATTCCTCATGGATGACCTCGATGACGACAAGACCGTTGAGTTTATCCGTAATTTTCTTCCCGTAGAGCTGAAGGAGAAGTTCACCGACGATGACCTGTATTATATTATTGATGTCATCGCTGACTACTACTACAGTAGCGGTCTTCTCGATGCCAAGCCCGATGCCGACGGCTGTGTAGAAATCGACACTGACAAGATTGTCGCTTACATAGTGAAGGAGGCCAAGAAAGACAAGATTGGTGATTTCCTTCCCGAAGATATTGAGCTTGTGGTGCAGGCTGAGATGGAATATGGCAATAGCTTAGGTCAGGTAGACTGATTGATGAAAGATTCCTATAAGAGCGAGGTTGGCAACTGCCTACCTCGCTCTTTGCGTCTACAGGGTGGGCTATTCCCCACCTGCATGGTACGACATGGTTCGAATTGCGGTCTCGCTTACTCGAACTCGTTTCAATCCACGCACCCGCATGGGGTGCGACCTCGGCCGTATGTCTGCCGCGCGACCTTGTAAGTGTTTCAATCCACGCACCCGCATGGGGTGCGACCTTGTTTGTTTGGGGTATTTTTGCCCCTGTTTAATGTTTCAATCCACGCACCCGCATGGGGTGCGACTTTGTGGTGGACCTCGCGGACTACTACTATGTGGTTTCAATCCACGCACCCGCATGGGGTGCGACACCGCTGAGGAGCTTGCTACTCTCCGCGGCAAGGTGTTTCAATCCACGCACCCGCATGGGGTGCGACGCAGATACCCGGAAAAACTAAAAACAAAAAGATATGTTTCAATCCACGCACCCGCATGGGGTGCGACTTCCCCGAATACGAGATACAGCTACACGCGTACATGTTTCAATCCACGCACCCGCATGGGGTGCGACTGTATTGCTATAAGTTTCTAATACAGAGAGGTCAGTATGACTAAAATTGCGAAACATTTGTACATATTATTGTTTCGTTTATACATCATCAACAATTTGGCTATAACAATCTCTGCATCAATTAGTGCGGACGCATGTGGTTTTTTGCAATACATACTGTTCGCACAGATAATTTATATTATTAATTCAGCGTCAATTGTAAAGGTAGTGGTTTTTCCTATACATTCAATTCTTTTATTCCAATTATTTCCAAGGAAATAAAAACGTACGCTATCTTCCGCTTCGTTTATAATATTCTTGATTTTAGACCTTAACAAACAAAATTGGGCCTCAGATAACAAGCATTCAAAAACAGAGTTCTGTACTCGACGTCCGTAATTAACACATTCTTTAGCAACTTTCCGTAGCCTTTTCTTTCCTAATGAAGACGTAGTATCCACATCGTATGCTATTAACACCATCATAGCTTAACTGATAAGAAATACGGGATAATTATCTATATCTTCTCGGATATATCTTGCGAGTAACATGGCTTGAGCATAGGGGAGTAGGCCTATTGGAATCTTTTCTCCTAAATACGGATGAATGATTGTTTCCTTCTTACGGCTTTGCCAAGCAGTCAATATAATCTTTCGACCATTATCTGTCATCACAACACCGTCTTCTCCTTGTCGAATGAAATCCCTAATAGTTAATTGTTTTCTATTGATAAGCGACAAAACTAAACGGTCTCCTAAATATGCTCGCAATTCTTCCATCATGTCAAGTGCTAATGAAGTCCTACCCGGACGTAAGGTGTGAAGGAAACCTATATATGGGTCAAGCCCGACTGTCTCCAAGGCAGCGGTCATATCCGAAGCGATAAGCGTATATACGAAAGAAAGCATGGCATTGACCGCATCTTTGGGTGGTCTTCTGTTTCTTCCCGTAAAAATGAAATCATCTTTTTGGTGAAGTATCAGTTGAGAAAAAACCTCAAAATAACGATTGGCGGCATCTCCTTCCACTCCTCTTAAATAATCCAAGTCGGCAGAGGCAATAGCCTTTTGTTTGCAATATTTCAATTGAGCAACGGTCTCCCGCACGTCTTCATTATCTCCGTTGTCACGGATAAATCGGGCAAGGATATTCCGATAGTTCTGTATCTTCCCAGTAACAAATAACTTACTAAGTTCCAACGCAAAACATTTGTCTCTTGCCAAATCCCATTGCTTGGTTCTCAGTAGAACGTTCCCTTTGATCGGCCCTTGAAACCGTCCGATGAACTTGCCGTTTGGCGACAAAAAACTAAGAACCACGTTATGCTCTGCACAAAGTTTCATTAGACCCGGAGATGCTCCCATGTATCCGAAAGTAACGATCCCTTCTATATTGACCACAGGAATGCGGAATATCTCTTTTTGTTTGACAGACACCACCACGTTCAAACCATCTTTACTTAGGTATGCTTCGGGTTTTGTCACATACAGCGTATTAAGCAGTTTCCTCATACAGGTATTTTTTTAGATAGGTACTTACTTTTGGACAATTCTCAATACCGGGCATACAGATGTTCACCAAAGAGCAGTTCTTGCAATATTTCCCTTTTTCAGCTTTGGGCAGACGACCGGATTTGAAAATGTTGTGCATCTCTTCTGCGCATCGGATGGTATGCTCCCTTAATTGTTGGTTTATTGGGATTACCTCTCTATGTTTGGTCTCACCATAATATAAAGCACCACATTCTATATCAATATCGTACATCTCTTCCAGACACATAGCTTGTGCCGCAAGTTGCACCTCGTCCACGGGAGTTCGTTTGGGCTTGCCACGTTTGTATTCAACAGGAAAGGGTCGCCATAGTCCAGGATAGGCCTTATGCCGTATTCCACCCTCCTTCTCTGTAACTGGCAACAATTCCACCGCATCGGTAATCCCATAAAGCCCTAATCTTTTAGATGCAATAGATACCGAACGTAAGGTGATAGTAGCACCATTCTTCTGACGATATGAAGGATTATCAACATTGGTATGAAGCAAATTCCCTTCCATCGTTAAACGGTTCTCTTCCCACTGTTGGTCTATATGGATCAATGCCCATTGCCGGGGACAAAACATGAAATGTTGAATCCCCGATAACATGAGCATTTCATCTTCAGCGTACATCATGTGCTATTCAGTTTTTAACAGTGTCATCTCCTTCAAATGGCAATGCTCCCAAATATCTGTCGAAATCACTTTGGAACAGTCGGTCCTGCACGATACGGTATCGTTCAAACTCGGTCTCAGCGTGCATCACAGCCTCTTCATGGCTCACAGAGCCTGCATCTGCCAATAACGGACGTTCGTCACTTGTCAGATAGGCATCGATTCGCTTTGCCCAATCCTCCATCGTCATCGGGATATGACGTTTGGCACGGCTTTCGGCAAACTCCAACACAGCCGTCACTATGCGCCCCATATCCTCCAGTTCCATCTCCTTAAGATAGTTCTTGGCTACCGACACATCGGTCTTGACTATCTTACCGTCGGGAGCATTCTCCCACGTAGTCAGCCCCATGTGTTCTTTGTCTGCATCGGCTCTATCCATTATCAATTCTGCAGCAGTGCGTCCGTGCACAGCATAGTGCATCTTGTTCTGTATGCGTTTGAAGAAGAACCGTGTGGTGGGTGCATCCTTGTTATAGTCCATGCTGGTAGCATAGATATCCGTCAATTTCTGATAGAAGCGTCGTTCTGACAGACGTATCTCACGAATTTCTGCCAACAGATGTTCAAAGTAGTCCTCACCCAAGAAAGTCCCGTTCTCCATACGCTTACGATCAATCACATAACCACGGATTGCATATTGACGCAGCACATTCGTTGCCCACTGGCGGAACTGAGTGGCACGGATGCTGTTCACACGATAACCAACAGCGATGATGGCATCGAGACTATAGAATTTGGTGTTGTATGTTTTACCATCCGCTGCAGTATGTGCAAATTTTGCACATACTGCCTCTTCGGTCAGTTCGCCAGAGTCAAAAATATTACCAAGATGTTTGGTTACTACACTTCTATCGCAATCAAACAAAGTTGCAACAGCCTTTTGTGAGGCCCAAATGCTCTCATCCCTGTAGTAAACTTCCACACCTTGTTCCTTATTCTCCAATTGGAAAATAAGGAACTCGGCCGTGCTGTTTCTTATTTCATGTCGTTTTGGCATAAATCCATTATATCATTTCTTCAATGGTAACTCCATTATAAATATTCTCATCGATTGTTACTTGATAGTCAGAGAACGAACGTGCTACACCATCACACTTCTTTTCTACCTTTACGAGGTCAAAAAGTTTATTAGCAGGAGCATTGCCAAGAACTGAATCATGCTTGAATACAATCAATTTTTGTGCACTCATCAATCCACGGGCAGCTGAACGATCTACATCAAACATGTTTTTCAGTGCATCCCAAAAAAGTTCCAAATCTTCTTCTGAGAATCCTGTCTGTTTAGCAAGGTTGGCAGAAACAAAGCCATGACATACATAAAGGCCATAAGGAACGGTAGCTTTGCGACCCATAGTACGATTATCACCACTTTGCTTCTCTTCTTCTTTTTCTGTTGCAACAGCCATGCGGGTAATGGAATGTTCTGAAGTTACAATAGGGGCAACCGAACGAGCAAAGGTTAATTGGATAGGACCACGAACTTGGCCTGCGTTTTTGCCAGTTGACATAACTGCTCCAAAAGTACGGACATCGTAATACTTTCTACACATCACATTTCTTGCTGCAGATGTTTTATCTTTTGCATCTTTAACAGTTTTTACTGTACCATCTTCATGTGAGGCATCTATAAGCTTATTAAGTACGGCTTTTTCTTTAATAAAAATATCATAGCCATCGGCGCATTCCTTAACCACTTGTACGTAATTTCTCACCTTACGTTTCAAGCAAACATCAGTAACCAATCCCATTCCAGTTTCTGCATCGACACGAGGTAGATTACCTGCATCAGGGTCACCATTAGGATTACCATCTTTTACGTCAAAGATGTAAACGAAATCAATTCTATTTTCTAAATCTTTCATAATTGTATAATTTTAATTATCTATTTCACTTTGTACTTCATTCTTTACATAAAAAGATTGCATTTGGTGGTAGTAGCCCACAAAAAAACGACCTTGATCTTGGAGGTCAAGATGAGCAGGGAAGCCATCTGCTTCGATTTTATCCATAATTTCTTGCTTAATTCTCTCAAAGAAAATATCTCGCCCTTCTTTCAGCTTCTCTGAATGATGCGATGACAAATTAAGAATTGTAGCAAATACCGCTGCAGGTGTTGAGCTTGCGGCATTCATGTATCTTTCCTTGATAGAATGTTGTCCGTTTGCAGCGCCTTGAATCTTATCCAAGACAGCAAACAATCGGCCACAAAGGTAGCCTTGATTGGTGTTTTCTTTGTCTAACATAGGCTTGATTTTTTGTTCTTTGTTATTTAATCTATTTAAATATGCTTTAATAATGGCTGCGCGAACGATTGATACGGCCTTTTTATCTTTATCACTTGATTCCGCACGAATACGTCGAATGCAACTTGAAAACAATGGTTGCGGATAAGTCAAACATTGGAAAATACTCTTAACAACAGCTTCGGGTAGATTGGGAGTAACATCAGACAATTTCCCACCTAATGTCACGGCAGACAAAATAGGACGTAATCCCATATATGGTTTTTGTTCTTTTCTTCCATCTACGATTTCCATATCATCGAAATGCCGATTGATACGTTCTGCAAATTCGAACAAAGGAATTTCTGCCCAATATGTGACAGCTATCCTTGCCGAATTAGGAGCCAAACCAAGGATGTAAAACTTGTCATCAGGTGACGTTTTAGAACTACCTGTGTAGATTGACTCAAAAACTCTTCGTACTTGCATAATTCCCTTGTTGGGGTCATCTTCATCAACATCATTAAATCCAAATAGGCTCCAAATGCACTCTTCCGCCTGCTTCCCTGCCTCATTATCCTTAGATGCCCAAAAAACAAAAGTACGATTTCCTACAAGAAATTTATTACGGGAATCAGAACGTAATAAATGATTCAATGCTGTTGTATAAGCGAACTCTGCTTCTTCACTAATGGGGGCATTATAACCTTTTGATTTTCTATATGAGTCATAGCCAGAATTGATTTGAAAAGATACAAGTTTTGCAGTTGCTTGGCTACCTGTTATCATTGTTGCCGTTGTAGTTTCGACAACATGAGATTTACGACCCGAAATTAGGCACGTTTTTCCCTCTATATAGGCATTCTCTTCACCAACGAGAGAAAGTAGTTCCGCTTTTGACGCAATTATTTTAGTCTCTCCCTCTATTATGAAGGAAAAAACAGAGAATTTCTTATTCAAGTTCTTTGTAACTTCATTCCATAAAGGATCCTCTTTCAGTATATCGATGATGGTATCTCTATCATTTTGATAAAATGAATAGACAGCTTTCATGTCAGCATCATCAGGGTATTCGTTATAAATGGACTCTACTTTGGTTTTAAAAGAGTTAAAACACGTTTTGCCAGTTTCGTCACCTTTATCGGAATATCCAAACACATAAGCACTATTGTCGTAAAGGTAATTTGCTTTAGGTGCGGAAGTACGTCCTATAGATTTTTTCACAAGAAACTCTTGCGCATGTCTGTTATCTATGCGTCTGTCTTCAAATCTCACAAAATTGCCATTGCTATCTAAAACTAAAAGAAATCCTATTTCTTTCAGTTCCATTCCTCTTTGCGGTAAGTCTCCACAGCGATGGTAATAATCATACAAAGCTTTCAGTATCATCTTAGCACCTCCTCACTATTTCTTGGTGGAACAATAATGATTCCTTTCTCCATTTTGGCACGATAGAATATAGCATCTGGTTTTTCAGCATCTCTATCAAAATCCATATCGTAAAGCATTATTCCCAAATCACGACTTTCTGATATAGGATCGCTCAGCTTTTCATGCTGATAATCAACCAATCTAAAAGAGGCGACGCATTCACGAGTTCCCAAATAGGGTTGATTAAAACATTGCCCCTTACTGGCACGACGTTCAAACATGGCATTATATTTGCCGGGATTCTCATCTTTACGCAATAAATCAGTCTCTTCAACGTCAATCAAAGGATTTCTGGAATCTTTTCGTTTCCATTTAGGAATAAACTCTAGTTTTGCCCAAATGCGATAACGGACATCTTGCAATAGTAGAGAGTTTTTTTGCTGTCGTTTGTCTTCAATAAAGATTGGACCCGATTTTACAGAAGCCACAGCTCCCACTTCATTACGTCGGACATTTACCCACTTGATAGGGTTTAATACCTCAATTTTTGTCACTTGCCATCTTATTGCCGGTTTCCAAAAGATAGCTTCAAAGATGGCACGAGCGGCAGAAGGGGTAATGACATCGTAGCTTACTCTTTCGACTTTCAATTCCGGACGTGTGAAACAAGCATGCGATCCCCACACTTCCAAACAAAATTCCTTATCGTAATATTCCATATATTATTATTTAAGTTTTCTACCTTACGATTTATACAATTAACGATTCCTCTAACCAGTGATTTCCTGTTATCAGCCCGATCTTTTCATCATAGAAGTCTGTGTCACGAACAAATAACACTCCCTCCTTTATCTCTTCAATTACTCCAGCTTCCAATAATATCTTCAGGTCTTTGTTTCTCACATTCACACTATATTGTGCTATTTCCTTCATCAAAGTGTATGAAAATCCTTCAGATTGTAAATGCTCTATTAAAGAATGTACATTTTTCCTCTCCCAATTAACCACAATGGAAGTAGTACTGTCATCTATTAGCTGAAAATTGTTTGCGGCTTCTTCGAATTGCATTTGTGGAGTATATAAAAGAACCTTTATTTTCGGCTTATCGAAATCACCTATCTGTGCATGCAATTGCCTGAAATATTCAGCCATTGCTTTTGGTGAAAACCAATCATAATCGCCTATCATATTCTTACGAGCATTATTCGTTTGGGTTATATGCCCAAGTGGCAAACCATTTTGCAATGTAAAAACATGAGTAGTGCAAAGTTTCAATCGTCCTTCCCGATTGCAACGTCCTGCAGCCTGTAGAATAGAATCAAGTCCTGCTTCTTGTCTATAAACTACAGGAAAATCTATATCCACTCCTGCTTCTATCAATTGGGTAGCAACGACACGAATAACTTTGTTTGAATCACTCTTTAACGTATCTTTTATGCTCTCAATTGTTTCTCTTACATGAGCAGGGCACATCATTCGTGAAAGATGAAGGCATATGCCTTCTTTAGGCAAACGTGAATATATTTCTTTAGCATCTTTTCGTGTGTTGACAATACAAAGCACACGTGAATGTTGAGCCATTTTTTTTGCTATATCATCATAAGATTGAGGAATATTATCAATATCCAATATCACGCGACGTAACCGTTCATGCAAATCTGCTTTTGGGGGTACAATCTCTTTTATTTGCGGTAATGCATCAAAACCTACCAACGGATTTGTTCCTTCTATCCTTCCATTCAATACTGGTTGACTGGCTGTCGTGAACAAAATGGAAACATTAAATACTCGTTTCAATGTATCAAGCGTATCAACAATTGGTTGCAGAAATCCCATTGGCAAAGTTTGCACTTCATCAAGTATCAATACACTGTTAACTATGTTATGTAATTTGCGGCAGTCAGAAGGCTTGTTGCTAAACAAGGATTCAAATAATTGTACATTCGTTGTCACAACAATTGGATAATCCCAATTCTCTGTCGCCAACTTCAGCCTTTGAGAACCTTCGTTTTCATCCATCATATTTACATTAGAATGATGCTCTAACACATTCTCGTCACCAAAGATATTTCGAAGCACAGCTGCTGTCTGCGTAATGATACTTGTATAAGGTATGGCAATAATAACGCGCCTCAAACCATTCTTTTTGGCATGACGCAAAGCCCATAGTACGGATGAAAGCGTTTTACCTCCACCTGTAGGAACTGTTAAGCTATAGAAATCTACATCGCCTTCACTTGCATTTATACAATATTGCTGGACTTCGTTCCTTATTCTGTTGATTTCCGTATTAGATACATTCCTTTTCAAATTGCTTAAATATACCTCTAACTTTAATAACAGTTCTTCAACTGTAGACTTTCCTCCTCTTAGTCGGAATTGTTCTGGCAGCATAAAATGCTCTGTATCCAAATAGTCTGCATCAACCAAACAACTATAGAGCATACGGATAAAATGATGAACATCTTTAAGGCTTCCGAGCGGAGGTATATTGAGCTTTTCCTTTTTTAGTTCTTCGCTTAATGTCTCTACTGAAACATCGTCAGGTATTTTCTTTTTAAGTATTTCCTCTTTATCTCCATGGTCATACAATCCACGGTGATGCCCCATCAAGATGTTGTCTATAAACTGGTAATAAGGAGGACTCTTAAAAAGTTCTTTTGCTATCAATGCACCCACATAAGCATGGTTGTAATCACCTTCTACCGTTATATATGGTTTATACCCGCTTTCTTTTTTTATGTGTTGCTGGAAAGTCTTCTGTTCTTTGCCTTTATCATGAAGTAACCCTAACACACGTCCCCATTGGGTCATACCAAACTCACTTGCAAATTGTGAAGCCAAGCCGGCTACACCATTCTGGTGGCTTTCATTGGTCTGTATTTCCCATTGATTGTTGCTTTTCTTTATATGTGAAATAAGATTTCTCATTATTCCAAGATTCTTTGGCAAATATACAAATTTCTTATAATATCCCCATGGTGAAGCTAATAAATTACTTTTCACAAGCTTCGTGAAACGATTTTTGATGTACGACATAATTAGAGCTCCTTAGAAGGGAAGTTCTTGTTGCTCGTTGGTAGAGTTGAATCGCTATCGGTTGGTAGTATTTCATCGTCGCTATGGACGGTGAGGACTATGTGTGTCTGGCGACCTCATGTCTCAGTTGATAGAATAGGCTGGCGTTTTCCCATAAAAAAAAGACCCACCTATAGGTGAGTCTTCTGTTGTGGGCGTTGACGGATTCGAACCGCCGACCCTCTGCTTGTAAGGCAGATGCTCTGAACCAGCTGAGCTAAACGCCCGAAAATGAAAGAACGCTATTCCTGTCTTTTGTCTATGAAGGCTTTTAAGTTTTTCTGTTGTGGGCGTTGACGGATTCGAACCGCCGACCCTCTGCTTGTAAGGCAGATGCTCTGAACCAGCTGAGCTAAACGCCCGAAAGCCTTCGTAGTTCTGAAAAGCGGTGCAAAGATACAGCTTTTTGCGATATCCGCAAAATATTTTGCAAAATATTTTACATTTATCCCGAATATTCCTGCATTTTGTTGGTTTTTGCACTCTTTTGGGGTGCACATCACTTCCTATAGTGGCTCTGCTCCCGAGAACTCCAATGCTTGGTCATTTGGGTTAATCGTGGTGGGGTAGGTGTTGGCTTGTTGGGAGGGATCACTGATGGCAGGTAGGGATTATCTTGTGTGGGGGGGTAATGTGCCAGATACTTGCGTACAAAGCAGTTCCAGTAGTTCATCAACATCCGTCTCGTCGAGATAGTCTGTTACTCCTATGGGGATCAGCCGTTGCCGCAGAGCGTGATGCTCGTATCGCACACCGCAGAGAGCCTGCTCTATGGCTGATATCGGCAGGTTACCGATAAAGTCACCTCCGAACTGGCATGCCGCGATATGCCCATCTCGGATCTCCAGCTCTATCTCTACTTTTCCGCACGTAAGGCGCGATGCTCGCCGGATGCTACGGGAAGTGTTCTTGTCGTTTCTGTGGGTAGTGGGTGCCTGCTTCCCATATACCCATTCTTGCGTGGCAAACTTCCTCTCTGCGGCTTGCTCTATTGCGTGTTTGGCCTCCTCCGTCAACATATACTCGGTATCCGTGTAGTTGTGCGACAGGTAACGCTCCAGACGTTCCTTGAGGTCTTCTATCCCCTTTACTTGGGGCATGCATTCCCGCAAGTTCATCACTCGGCTGCGTACCGAGGCAATGCCTTTGCCTACGAGCTTCTCGGCTGGTGGGTTAAGCGCCTTCTCCAAAATGTCGAGATCCACATCGTACATCAGTGTGCCATGCACCATGAGACGGTCCTTATATACCCTCTTGGCATAGCCCGACACTTTGCGCCCATCTACTAAGATATCATTACGTCCCGATAGCTCAGCCCTTACGCCCAGTGCCTGCAATGCTTGCTGCATATACCGTGTATATTCGGGATAGTCCCTGTTCAGGTCGGCACTACGTCCTACAATCGTGTAGTTCAGGTTCCCTTGGTCGTGGTATACCGCTCCACCTCCTGTCACTCGGCGTACAAGAGCGATGTCATGCTCTCTCAGAAACTTGATGTTCACCTCGGCATAAGCGTCCTGGTTGAGCCCGATGATGACGGCTGGCCTGTTCTGCCAAAGATAGAAGAGGGGTTCATCAAGCGGCAACTGCTCCAAGGCATACTCGTCGAATGCCATGTTGAAGTAGGGATCGGTATCGATGTTGCGGAGGTAACGCATAGTCAATCACTTCCTGGTGAAGAAAAAAGAGGGTGTACTCGTGGCACACCCCCGAAAAAAATATAGGTTCTTAATAATTCTCCCCATAGCGTTCGCGGGTAATCTGCTCAAGCGATTTTCCTCTGGTGTTAGGACATCCGATTACGCCTACAATCAGTGAGATGAGCAGGAGGGCAATCATGCAATAGGCTGCCACGGTGAATCCTTCGCCATTCTCACCGTAAATATAGGTGAACGCCAATCCCCAAGCAGCTGACAGGCCACGGACAACGAAGAACATCAGTCCTTGTGCTCCGGCACGGAACTTGGCGGGGAACAGCTCTGAGCCCCACAGGGCATAGAAGATCTGTACGGAGATGCCACCGTTGATACCCCACAGGATAGAGAAGAGCCACAGGGTGCCCATACCATTGATGCCGGCAATGGCTACAAACCAAGTGGCCAATGCGGCTAAAAGCCCCAGCACATAGAGCAACTTGTGTGACACACGGTCGATGAAGAACGAAACACAGAATGTCACAACCACAACGATAGCCCAACCCACACAGCTGAGCATGTTGGCATACTCGTTGGTCAGTCCGCCAGCTGTCTCGTAGATATGAGGTTGGAAGAATCCCATAACCGACGCTACAAGGTTCCAGGTCAGATAGATGACTGCCAGGAAGCAAGCCGTCTTTACAGCCTTGGTGTTCGTGAACAGCTGTTTGAAAGCATGCATCAGTCCGGTATCTTCGCCCTTGGCCTTGGCGGCATTGCGGTTTTCGGTCCATTCCTTGCTCTCTTCCAGCTTGCGTTGCATGTTCCATGCAATGAAGGCCACCACAAAGAGTGAGAAGAAGACAACACGTGAGCTGAAGACATTCAATGCATCGCCTGCCAGGTCTGCACCACCAATGAAATGCCCGATGCTCTCTACCCAGCCGAACAGATAGCCATCAGGGGCAAAGAACATACCTAACAGCAAGATAATCATTGGGCCAAAGCCCCATGACATCTGTGAGATACAGATGTTGCGGCCACGGTTGTTGACTTCGGAACTTTCAGAGATGTAGGTCCACGATGCAGGCACACCGATACCTACCGAGATGCCTGTGACCAAGAAACCGGCCAGCAGCATGGGGAAGTTGACCGAACACATGACGAGCAGTACACCTACCATATAGACCAGCAGGTTGTAGGTGTAGATGAACTTACGACCGTATTTGTCGGCCAGGAATCCGCCGATGATGGCACCGATGGCCGCTCCCAGGCAGTTTGCGCTGATAAAGTTGAGCCAACCGAGATGAACCTCGGTAAGGCCCAGGTACTTCTGCCATAAGGTGAGGCCGCTGGCACCGGCAACGATAGCTCCGGCATCCAGATAATTGGTAAGAGATACCGCAATGGTACTCTTCAGACTGTTACTTTTTCCAGACATAGTCTTTATCTCCTATTGGTTATCGTTTGCCGGTGACTTCTGCCACATACTTGTCTATCTCAGCGATGAAGCTGTCTCCTACGGGCACGTTGTTCTTCAGGCAGAACATGTCGTATACGGCCTGCCAGGGCATAGCCTTCTGCTCTTCCATTACGCCGAGCAGCTTGAAGCCTTCGCCTGCGAGTTCGTACTGGGCGAGCTGCTCTTTCGGTTCGAGCAATGCGCGGAGCATGCACTTCTGTGCCGAGCGTGAACCGATGACATAAGCACCGATGCGATTGATGGAGCCATCGAAGAAGTCGAGGCCGTAGTGTACGCGGTCGAGTGCACCGGCACGTACGATTTCGAAGAAGAGCTCTTGGGTGGGGTCGTCCATGATGGTCACGTGATCAGAGTCCCAACGTACGGGGCGTGATACGTGGAGCATCAGCTCCTTTACGAAGGGAAGCACAGCACTCACCTTGTCGGCAGGACTCTCGGTGGGGTGATAGTGACCGGTGTCGATAGTCAGGATTTTATCGTTCTTGGCTGCATAGGCAGTGTAGAAGTCGTGCGAGCCTACGGTGAAACTTTCGAGGCCGATACCGAACACCTTACCTTCGATACAGTCCTTCATCATGGGCTGCTCCTTGGCGAAGATCTCGTCGAGCGACTGCTTCAGCAAGCTGCGGTAGAGGCCGTGGTTGACGCTCACGTCCTTGCAACCGTCGTGTACCCAGAGGTTCATGATACAGGGGTCGCCCTGTGCCTCACCCATCGCATTGGCGATGTCGCGGCAACGCTTGCTATGCTCGATCCAGAAGTCGCGGATGCCCTTGTCGGGGTTAGAGAGTGAGAGGTTGCCGCTCTTCGGGTGTGAGAAGGAGGTGGAGTTGAAGTCGAGCTTGGTGTCGTGTTCCTTGCCCCAATCAATCCAGCTCTGGAAATGCTCTACAGACACTTCGTCACGGTCTACTACCTTGCCTTGGAAGTCTCCGTAAATCTCATGGAGGTTCAGACGGTGAGTACCGGGGATGAGCGATTTGGCCTTCAATACGTCCTGACGGAGTTCGTCGATGTTGCGTGCAGCGCCAGGGAAGTCGCCGGTAGACTGTATTCCGCCCGAGAGGGCACCTGCCTGTACTTCAAAGCCCTTCACGTCGTCGGCCTGCCAGCAGTGCATGCTGAGGTGGAAGTCCTGCAACTGTTCCAATACGTTGTCTGTGTCAATGCCAAGAGCTGCGTAACGCTCCTTGGCAATCTCGTACGATCTCAAGATAAGTTCTTCTTTCATGATGTTTGTTTTTATGGTTTGTCTGAATTTCTTAATTCTTGATTCAAAGGTCTTCTCTATATACTTTCAGATACAGCTCATATCCCTTGTCCCAGTCCTCGGCTTCTTCGGGAGTAAATGTCGTGGTCTCTATAGAGGCAGCGATGAGACGACGCATGGCAGCTATGTCGCTCACGATGCCGGCGGCCTTGGCCTGCAACATGATGTTGCCGATAGCGGTACACTCGCTTGGACCGGCTACTACGGGTACGCCCACAGCATTGCAGGTGAACTGGTTGAGCAGATTGTTGCGCGAGCCACCACCGATAACGTGCAGTGCCTCGATGGGGAACGGGGACATCTGCTGCAAATAACCGAATATCTGGCGATAGCGCAGGGCCAAGCTGTCGAAGATGCAGCGGGTGAACTCACCGTAGGTATCGGGCACAGGCTGTGAGGTCTCGCGGCAGTATTGCTTGATGGCCTCGGTCATGGAAGTGGGGTTAGCGAAGCAGGGGGCATCGGGATTGATAATGCTGCGGAAGGCTGGTGCTGCCAAGGCTGCTTCGATGAGTGCATTGTATGAGTAGTCCTCTGTCCATTCCTTGCGGCAACGCTCCAGAAGCCACATGCCGCAAATGTTCTTCAAGAAGCGGGTAGTGCCCTCCACGCCACCTTCGTTGGTGAAGTTCTTCTCGAAGCTCTCGGCGTTGATGATGGCATCTTTCACCTCGATACCCATCAGCGACCAGGTGCCTGAGCTCAAATAGGCAAAGCGTTCGTTCATGGCAGGCACAGCCGCCACGGCCGATGCCGTATCGTGCCCGGCCACTGCTATCACGGGGATGGCCCCGAGGCCGGTCTGTCGTTGCACCTCCTCGTTCAGCACGCCAATCTGCTCGCCGGGAAATACGAAGCGGCCGAACTGCTCAGCACGTACGTCACACACATCGAGCAACTCCTGCTCCATCTGCTTGGTACGAGGGTTGAGTATCTGCGAGGTCGATGCGATGGTATACTCCGTTACCTTCTCACCCGTCAGCATGTAGGAGAGGGCATCGGGCACGAAGAGGATCTTGTCGGCTGCTTCCAGCGCACTGTCGCCTACACGGTGCAAGGTGTAGAGCTGGAAGAGCGAGTTGAAGTTCATGAACTGTATGCCCGTAAGGTCATATACGCGCTCTTTGGGTATTTTCTTGAAGTACTCCTCCATCATCCCTACGGTATGAGGGTCGCGGTAGCAGTAGGGGTTACGCAGCAGCCCACCATCCTTGCCGATGAAAGCAAAGTCCACACCCCACGTATCGATACCCACCGAGGCAATCTCGATACCTTCGCGGGCCACTACCTTAAGACCACCGATGATTTCGTTGTACAAGGCATAGATGTCCCAATAAAAATGCCCGTTAGTTTCAATGATATGGTTGGGGAATCGGGTGAGTTCGCGCTGGTCGAGGCCGCTCTCCGATAGCGTACCCAGTATGGTACGTCCGCTCGTGGCACCGAGGTCTACCGCAAAGAAGTGTGTTTGTTTCATGTGCTTACACTGTTTAGGTGATTAGGTTGTTGTTCGTTTAGTTTTAGATAGCAAATATAAAAACTATTTTTGGAATAATCTCATAATCCGCTAAGAATAAAAAGTTTATGCGGAAAGTTCAAGAACGAGGTAATGAGTTGGCAACCGTTCTGATTTCTACATACTTGCATAATTTGCATTGATG
>Ga0233360_1000026_pt1 | contig 55158 bp, 41 predicted proteins | sample ElkDunMinimDraft_20_FD_180671 | JGI IMG/M metagenome (GOLD analysis project Ga0233360, IMG submission 180671) | Fecal eukaryotic communites from dung pellets of Tule Elk in California, USA - Elk Dung A0 | ecosystem: Host-associated > Mammals > Digestive system > Large intestine > Fecal | place...
GCTGCTACGAATGTTTGCTGTCATCAAACGCGGAACGCCATTCGTAAGGAAACCAGACTTCATTTATTCATGAATTGTAAAAATAACGGCAAATTTATTTGGTGATATCCTATATTTCTGCGTGAGACATAATTCATCTGTGTGCTGTGTGATACATAAATCATAGTGTGAGGCTCGGTATATCCGCCGTGACGTTTCTTTATGCTTGACATACGCTTTTGTAGCTGCTCCCTTTTATCTCTCTGTTTCTTACTTGCGAAACTTAAGAATTTATATTATTTTTGTAACGAGAATGGAAAACACGCATGTATATGAACAAATCAAACGCATGGTCACACAATCTTAAGAAAGTAGCCTTAGCTCACCGAACCTACCGAGAAGGGAATTTATATCGTGGGTGGCAAGAAAACCGTGATTGAATAGATTGAATAAAAAATATATATTAAAAACCATTGTATCATGAGAAAAATTTCATTTATCCTTGTTGCTTTCCTCTGCATGATTTTCACTGTGCAGGCACAGACAGTGACAGACCTGTCGCAATTGAGTAACGACAAGGTGTACACCTTGAAGAGTGCGCGTGCGTTCCTGCTTTACAGCCCGGCCATGCCTGGCCAGATTTGTTCGAGCACCGGCAAGTCGGTAGGCGCAGTATCGCAGAATGCTGAAGACCCCAACCAGCAATTCCGCATCGAGAAGAAAGGTAGCAACTACTACCTCTACAGCATGGGGGCTGAGAAATACGTGAGTGCCGACGGCAGCTATACCGCATCGGCCTCATCGGCACTGACACTGGAGAAGGTCAGTGGCAGTTATCCGTGGAAGCTGCTCATCGGCGGTAACGGCATGAACTCACAAGAGAGCGGCCAAATGGATGCGGGCATCGTTGTCAACAGCTGGACAACGACCGATGCCGGTAACTGCTACATGATTACCGAAGTGGTGACGGGTCCGCAAACCTATACCGTGGCGGTATTGGGTGCCGAGGAGGCAACCGTAACCTATGATGGCAAGGAGTATAAGCATGGCGGCACCTTCGAGACAACCAATCGGGTGAAAAAGGACGACTTGGCTGTTTCGGATATCGAAGGCAAGTTTGCTGTAGTGAGCATCGACGGCACTACCATCTATGTGAGCTACATGGACAATGCTACCAAGTTCTACACCATCCGTGGTGGCCATGGCGGCTATGTGAGTCTGGCCGAAGGATATGTAAACGGTGGCAATCTGCTGCTCACCAACACTAACCTGCCGAAGGAAAACAAGGGCATCTGGGCTTTTGTGAAGCAGAGCAATGGCACGTATGCAGTATATAACTACTCTACCGGCCTGTCAAAAGTATTGGGCATGACAGGAAGCGAGGGTGGAGCACGTGCTTCGATGGTAGACCCTGCCACGGAGTCATACACAACCACTTTCGATGGTTCCATCAAGTTTGACGGTAAGGCTTCGTACATCAAGCTCGCAGGCTCCGGCAGCAACTACTGGAACAAGCGTGGCGACTATCTCGCCCTTTGGAACAGCAGTGCTGCAACAAACAATGATGTAGGTAGCCAGTTCTTCCTCACCGAGGCCGACCGTACACTCTACCCTGATGAGTATATCCACGAGATCTCCGACATCATCGGCATCGAGACCTACAATCCCAAGAACCCCAATACGCTGTGGTACACCACCTCTGCCGAGGCTACCGGCGTGAGCTACCCTTGGATGGAATATGCATTGCCTCTCGGCAACGGTGAACTCGGCTGTATGGTATTCGGTGGTGTGGCCCACGAGGAACTGCAGTTCAACGAGAAGACTCTCTGGAGCGGTCCTGCCAACACCGTAGGTGCTGCTGGCGGTAACCGTACCTTCATGAACTTCGGTTCGCTCATCATCGCCAATAACGATGCCAGCATCTATACGGAGGGCGTGACCGACTACGTGCGCTACCTTGACATCGAGGAGGGTATTGCCGGTGTGGAGTTCAAGAACGCTAACGGCACCAAGCAGATGCGCAGGTACCTCAGCTCGGCACCCGATCAGGTGATTGCTGGACAGTACAAGAGCGAGGGTGACGACAAGCTCGACCTCCTCTTTACCCTCGAACCGGGCAGCGGCATCAACGCCGGCGCAGTGACCTATGAAGACGGTACCGCATCGTTCTCAGGTGCCATGACCGTGAAGTATGCGGCTCGTCTGCACGTGGTAGCCGACGAGAACGCTACCGTGACCACTACCAAGGCCGGTATCCGCGTGACAGGTGCCACCGAAGTGACCTTCTATCTCAAGGGCGGCACCAACTTCAACGGCGACATGAAGGTGCTTGACAACTACTTCACCAACGAGACTGTTGCTGATGTGGACGCTCGCGTGAAGAGCGAGATTGAGGCTGCAGCAGCCAAGGGGTTCGATGCTGTGGAGGCCGACCACGTTGCCGACTTCACTGCCGTTACCAAGCGCATGACATTTGATCTTGGACTATCAACTCCGACCGTAGATACCAAAACTTTGATTGATAACTATTTCCCTAATAATAGTAATGCTGACAGCAAGGCAAACGACCACCTGTTCCTTGAACAGCTCTACTTCCACTACGGACGTTACTTGGCTATCAGCTCGAACCGCAAGCCCATTGCAGCACCCAACAATCTGCAGGGTATCTGGAACGATCGTGGCACCGACTCACCCTGGAACTCTGATATCCACACCAACATCAATATCCAGATGAACTACTGGCCCACCGAGATTACCAACCTCAGTGACTTGCACAAACCTTACGTGAACTTCATCATCCGTGGTGCACAGAGCGCAGGTTGGAAAGAGGTCGGCAAGGAATACAACAATGGCCATGGCTGGAGCGTGCTCACCGAATCATCGCTCTACAACAGCATGAGTACCTGGGGTGACAACTATCTCGTGGCCAATGTATGGTATACCAGCCACCTATGGACACACTGGCGCTACACGCAGGATAAGGAGTTCCTCAAAGAGGCCTTCCCCGTGATGTGGAGTGCTGCAGAGTTCTGGTTCCACCGTCTCATCGAGGATCGTGGTTTCGATAACACCAAAGACGAACAGGAGAGGGTTAGAAACTACTCACCGGCCTACAAGTTTGAGCCCGACGGCACCTTCGTTGCTCCTAATGAGTTCAGTGCCGAGCAGCACGACAATCAGACCGAAGACGGTACTGCCCATGCTCAGCAGATGATCTACTACCTCTTCACCAACCTAAAGGAGGCCATCGACATCCTCGGTGGCAAGGAGGCAGTGAACCTCACCGATGAGGACGTTGCCAAGCTCGATCTCTACTTGGAGAAGACCGACCAGGGCTTGCATACCGAGACCTATACCGGCTCTTGGGGTGCCACCTACAACGGTGTCAAGAAGGGCGAGAAGCTGCTCCGCGAGTGGAAGTATTCGCCGTTTGATATCTCCAACGACCGCGGTCATCGCCATATGTCGCACATGATGGCTCTCTTCCCCATGGATCAGATTACTCCCGAGAGCGAGTACTTCACGCCTGCCGTGAACTCACTCAAGCTCCGTGGCGATGCCGCTACCGGCTGGTCAATGGGGTGGAAGGTGAACCTCTGGGCACGCGCTCAGGATGGCGACCACGCCCACATCATCATCAAGAATGCTCTTAAGCACTCTACAAGCTATGGCACCAATGCCGGTGCAGGCGGTATCTACTACAACCTCTTCGACTCGCACGCTCCGTTCCAGATTGACGGTAACTTCGGTGTATGCTCCGGTATTGCCGAGATGCTCATGCAGAGTGCACATGGCTACATCAACGTGCTTCCTGCCCTGCCCGCAGTTTGGGAAAAGACTGGCAAGGTGACCGGCATGAAAGCCATGGGTAACTTTACCGTAGACTTCGACTGGAGCGAGGGTAAGTGCCAAAAGGTTACTATCATCAGCAACGCCGGCGCTGAACTTCGTGTACGTTGCAAGCGTGGTGCCATGGACATCGCCAAGGCTAAGATTACCGTCGACGGCACCGAGGTGGGCGTTAGCCTCGATGAGCATGGAATTGCCACTATCCCCTGCGCTAAGGGAAGCACCGTAGTGATAGACTACACCGTTGAATCTTCACACATTCATACCTTGACCACCCTTGAGAAGGGTGGCAAGGTGTACACCATTGATGGCCGTCTGGCCTCAAATGGTGCCACACAGGGAGTATTTATCACTGGTGGAAAGAAGTTCTTTAGACGCTAACAGGGCTCTGCCCTTTAGGTTCTCCCTCTTCAGGGCGAAGGGTACTATACAAGAAATAAGCGAGGTTCTCATGGGGGAGCCTCGCTTATCGTCTTATATGGTTCTTCTTATTATTGCTTACATCTTACTGGGGACGGCTATAGTTGGGTGCCTCACTGGTGATAGCCACATCGTGGGGATGGCTCTCTTGAACACCCGCACCGGTAATGCGCACGAACTTAGCATCGTGCAGGCGGTCGATAGTAGGAGCTCCACAATAACCCATACCAGCCTTGAGGCCACCGGCAAGCTGATAGATTACCTCATAGAGCGAACCCTTGTAGGCTACACGACCGGCAATGCCTTCGGGAACGAGCTTCTTGGTATCCTTGGTGCCAGCCTGGAAGTAACGGTCCTTGGAACCGTTTTCCATGGCCTCAAGCGAGCCCATGCCACGGTACGACTTGAACTTACGTCCGTTGAAGATGATGGTTTCACCGGGGCTCTCCTCGGTGCCAGCTACAAGCGAGCCAATCATCACACAATTACCGCCAGCAGCGAGAGCCTTCACTACATCACCTGAGTAGCGCAAGCCACCGTCGGCAATGAGAGGCACTCCTGTACCCTTAAGAGCCTTGGCGACATCATAGATGGCCGACAACTGGGGTACACCTACACCTGCAACCACACGAGTGGTACATATACTTCCCGGGCCAATACCCACCTTGATACCATCGGCACCAGCCTCAACAAGCATCTTGGCTGCATCGCCAGTAGCCACGTTACCTACAACGATATCGATATTGGGGAAGTTCTTCTTAGCCTCCTTCAGCTTCTCAATCACACCCTTGGAATGGCCATGAGCCGTATCGATAACGATGGCATCGGCACCAGCATCCACAAGCGCCTTCATGCGGTCAAGCGTATCGAAGGTCACACCAACACCCGCAGCCACACGCAGACGACCCTTGTCGTCCTTGCAGGCCATCGGTTTGTCCTTGGCTTTGGTGATATCTTTATAAGTGATGAGACCAATGAGCTTGCCATCGGCATCCACTACGGGAAGTTTCTCAATCTTGTGCTCCTGCAGAATAGCAGAAGCAGCATCCATGTCAATCTGCTGATGTGTAGTGATGAGATTCTCCTTGGTCATCACCTCGTCCACCTTGCAGTTGAGGTTACGCTCAAAGCGGAGGTCACGATTGGTGACAATGCCCACGAGCTTGCCCAAATCATCCACGACAGGAATACCGCCAATATGATATTCGGCCATGAGGTCGAGAGCATCTTTCACACAGGCATCGCGATTGATAGTGATGGGGTCATAAATCATACCATTCTCAGCACGCTTCACGATAGCGACTTGACGAGCCTGCTCCTCGATAGACATGTTCTTGTGTATCACACCGATACCACCTTCTCGGGCAATGGCTATGGCCATCTTGGCCTCGGTGACAGTGTCCATAGCGGCTGTCACGAAAGGAATCTTGAGCTCGATGTTACGTGAAAACTTGGTCGCAAGCGACACATTGACGGGAATTACCTCGGAATAAGACGGTACGAGAAGGACGTCGTCGAACGTCAGACCGTCCATGATGATTTTGTCTGCAACAAATGACATACAGTTATTCAATTATGAAATTTATTGCGTGCAAATTTATACATTTTTCCTTAAACTTGGAAATTTTTCGTTGCAAATATTGCACGCGCAGTGTAGTTCCTATCTATCAATTGGCCATTTCGCTGATAAACTTGATGCGCACCAGGCGTATCTCCTCTTCGGAGTAGTCATCACCCAGTTCATCAATAGCTTCATCGAGGTCATCGGTCTCCGACTCCTTGAAATAGTCGTAGATGTCGTCTATCTTGTCATCATCTATCACCTCCTCAAGGAAGTAGTCGATGTTGAGCTTGGTGCCCGAATACACAATACTCTCAATCTCATCGAGCAGTTCGTCGAACTCTATGCCCTTGGCCAGGGCGATGTCGTCCAGAGCTACTTTGCGGTCGATGCTTTGTATGATGCTCACCTTCATCTGTGACTTTTTGGCTACGGTGCGCACACGTATGTCTTCAGGGCGCTCTATCTCGTTTTCCTCCACGTGGCGACGGATGAGGTCCACGAACTCCTGGCCGTAGCGCTTAGCCTTGCCTTCACCTACGCCCGGGATATTCTTCAGCTCGTCAATGGTGATAGGATACGTGGTGGCCATAGCCTCCAGCGAAGGATCCTGGAAAATGACATACGGGGGCAGGTCATGCTTCTTTGATACCTTCTTGCGGAGATCCTTGAGCATCGAGAAAAGTGCGGGGTCTACCACTACAGTGCCTCCACCTCTCATTGGGGCTTCTTCGTTCTCCTCTTCGTCAAAATCGCGATCCTCCACAATCTTAAACGACTTGGGATTCTTAAGATACTTCTTGCCTGCAGCGGTAATCTTTATGAGCCCGTAGTTCTCGACATCTTTTTCTATGAATCCTGCAATGAGAGCCTGTCGCACCACGGCATTCCACGTTTTCTCCTCATCACCGGCTCCAGTGCCGAAGGTTTCTAATTCGTCGTGCTCGTGAGCCACAATCTCTGTGGTCTCCTTGCCGAGAATGACATTTATGATATATTCTGATTTGAAGTTCTCCTTTACGGCAATCACCGTTTCCAGGAGTGTACACAATAATTCTTGAGCTTCCACTTGTTTCTTTGGGTTTAAACAGTTATCACAATTTCCACAATTCTCCTCTTCATACGTTTCACCAAAATAGTGGAGCAGCAGTTTGCGACGGCACACCGAGGACTCGCAATATGCGGTAGTCTCTTGTAGTAGTTGCCTGCCTATGTCCTGTTCTGCTATAGGTTTCCCTTCGAGGAATTTTTCCAGTTTATGTAAATCTTTGTTACTATAGTATGCTATGCAGCGTCCCTCGCCGCCATCACGTCCACCACGACCGGTCTCTTGGTAATACCCTTCGAGGCTCTTGGGAATGTCGTAATGGATGACGTAGCGTACGTCCGGTTTGTCGATACCCATGCCGAAGGCTATGGTAGCCACGATAACATCAATGCGCTCCATGATGAAATCGTCCTGTGTCTGCGAACGTACAGCCGAGTCCATACCGGCGTGGTATGCGGCAGCGGAGATGTCGTTGGCCTTGAGCACCTCGGCCAGTTCCTCCACCTTCTTGCGGCTCAGGCAATAGATGATGCCCGACTTGCCTTCGTTCCCCTTGATGAAGCGCACGATGTCGTGATCCACATTCTTTGTTTTCGGGCGCACCTCATAATAGAGGTTAGGCCGGTTAAACGACGAGCAATACTCCGTAGCCGACATTATGCCAAGGCTCTTCTTGATGTCGTCGCGCACCTTATGGGTAGCCGTTGCTGTAAGTGCAATGATAGGTGCACGGCATATCTCATTGATGATGGGGCGTATCTTACGGTACTCGGGACGGAAGTCGTGACCCCATTCCGAAATGCAGTGTGCCTCGTCAATGGCATAGAACGAGATTCTCACTGTGCGCAGGAACTCTACATTCTCTTCCTTGGTGAGCGACTCGGGGGCCACATACAGCAATTTCGTTTTTCCCGATACGATATCGGCCTTCACCTGGTCGATAGCCGATTTGCTGAGCGATGAGTTGATAAAATGTGCTATACCGTCTTCCTCGCTATAGTTACGGATGGCATCTACCTGATTCTTCATCAGCGCAATGAGCGGAGAAATCACTACTGCAGTGCCCTCCATGATGAGCGAGGGCAACTGATAGCACAACGATTTGCCACCGCCAGTAGGCATCAGTACAAACGTGTCGTTCCCCGCAAGCAGATTGCGAATAATGGCCTCTTGGTCACCTTTGAACTTGTCGAATCCAAAGTGCGTCTTAAGGACTTCCGAAAGGTCTATCTTTGCTGTATCCATAACTTTACATACCTCTTATCGGCGGCTTTCCGGCAAACCCTCGATGAGGAGCAAGACAAAGTTAGTAACAAGTTGTTGAAATATGCAAACATTTGCGCAACTTTTTTCGTGTGTAAATGAAAAAAGTTGCGCAATGACATTTTTAGGTATCGCCTATGCTATTCCGATGCTTGCAGGCGGCCGAGATTGGACTTTTCCATCTGGTTGCGGGCATAGTCGAGAGTAACCTCGAAATGCTTGTCGCCACGGGTGGGAATGTCGAACATGGCATCCATCATGATGCTCTCCACGATGCTGCGAAGGCCGCGGGCACCGAGCTTGAACTCGATGGCCTTGTCTACGATATATTCATACACCTCGGGAGCGAAGGTCAGCTCCACGCCATCCATCTCGAAGAGCTTCACATACTGCTTCACGATGGCATTCTTCGGTTCGGTGAGGATAGCCAGCAGAGCCTCTCGGGAGAGAGGGTTGAGGTAGGTGAGCACAGGCATACGACCGATAATCTCGGGGATGAGGCCGAAACTCTTGAGATCCTGCGGAGAGATGTACTGCATCATGTTTTCCTTGTCGATATGCAGTGTGTTCTGCACTGAACTGTAGCCCACCACGTGGGTGTTGAGGCGTTGGGCTATCTTCTTCTCTATGCCATCGAATGCGCCACCACAGATGAAGAGGATGTTTTTCGTGTCTACGGCGATAAGCTTCTGTTCGGGGTGTTTGCGCCCGCCCTGGGGAGGTACGTTCACGATAGAGCCTTCGAGCAGTTTGAGCAAGCCCTGCTGTACGCCCTCACCGCTCACGTCGCGAGTGATGGAGGGATTGTCGCTCTTGCGGGCGATCTTGTCTATCTCGTCGATGAACACGATGCCTCGCTCGGCGGCTTTCACGTCATAGTCGGCAACCTGAAGCAGCCGGGTGAGGATACTCTCGATGTCTTCGCCCACATAGCCTGCCTCGGTGAGCACTGTAGCGTCCACGATGGTGAAGGGCACTTTGAGCAACTTGGCGATGGTGCGTGCCAGAAGTGTCTTACCCGTACCGGTGCTGCCCACGATGATGATGTTGCTCTTCTCTATCTCTACCTCATCGGCCTTGTCCTCCTGCATGAGGCGCTTGTAGTGGTTATACACCGACACCGAGAGGTATCGCTTGGCATCGTCCTGACCTATGACGTATTGGTCGAGGAATGCCTTGATCTCTTGGGGCTTGGGCAGCTTCTTCAGGTCGAGGTCGCCAACCTTGCTGCCTTTCTTGCTATGCAGCATTGCTTCGCGGGCAATCTCGTAGGCCTGCTCGGCACACTCATTGCATATCATGCCGTTGATGCCCGAGATGAGTATACCCACCTCGGTCTCTGAACGTCCGCAGAAACTGCAGTGTTGTCTTGTCTTGTTGTTTGCCATTACTTTCTTACCAACACCTGATCAATCATTCCATACTCCTTGGCTTCTTGGGCAGTCATCCAGTAGTCGCGGTCGCTGTCGGCCCACACTTTGTCGAAGGGGGTGTGCGAGTGGTCGGCGATGATGGTGTAGAGCTCCTTCTTGAGCTTCTGGATCTCGCGGGCAGTGATCTCGATATCACTGGCCTGACCCTGCACGCCACCGAGGGGCTGGTGTATCATCACACGACTGTGGGTGAGTGCCGAGCGCTTGCCTTCAGCACCTGCCACGAGCAATACGGCAGCCATGCTGGCAGCCATACCGGTGCAGATGGTAGCTACGTCGCTGCTGATAAACTGCATGGTGTCGTAGATGCCGAGACCGGCATATACCGATCCGCCGGGCGAGTTGATGTAGATGGAGATGTCCTTGCCATTGTCTACCGAGTCGAGGTAGAGTAGCTGGGCCTGCAGGGTGTTGGCGGTGTAGTCGTCGATCTGCGTGCCGAGGAAGATGATGCGGTCCATCATCAGGCGTGAGAATACATCCATCTGTGTCACGTTGAGCTGACGCTCCTCGAGGATATAGGGGTTGAGGTACTGGCTCTGGGCCTTGAGAACATCGTCGAGCACCATACTATTCATACCGAGGTGCTTGGTGGCGTATTTCTTGAAATCGTTCATGTCTATAAATCCTGAATTATGAATTCTAAAATTTAATTATCAATTCTCAATTATCGGTTATCAATTAAAAAAGACGGCTTGGCCTACGCCAAACCGTCTTTTCCTATATTATAACAAGTTTCGTAGGCGAAACGTTCTGCCGCAAGAACCTATTTGAAGTTTTATTTCGAGTTTAGCTGAGAGGTATTTTTGAGTAGGTTTGCACTCTCGGGATGCAGCAAATAGTGGTCTATTTGCAAAGCGCGAGAGGGTAAAGAAACCAAAAATGGCCTCAGATAATCCGAAAAGTACATAAAACCATATCTCTACGGTAAAACCTCAAATGGGTTCTTAGAATTATTCAAACATTTTGTTGAACTCCTCGAGGCTTACGCTCTTCTCGTCGAGCTTCACTTCCTGCTTCAAGGCAGCCGCGAGGCGCACTTCGATGGCGCGGTTCACGAGGTTCTCCATGTTCTCCTTCTTCTTCAATGTCTCTGCAGCGTAGTTGGCGAGCACGTCGTCGGGCACATTGGTCATGCCATACTGGGCAAACTGTGCGCGTACGCTCTCCTTGGCCTGCTCCACGAGGTCTTTCTCCTCAATCTTGATGCCAGCCTTCTCTACGAGCTGCTCCTTCACGAGGTGCCATGAGAGCTCCTTCACGGTGTTGGCATAGTGCTCGTTCACGTACTCCTCGCCCTTGTCGGGGTTGTTGATGTGCATGATGCGCTTGAGCACATCATCGGCAAACTTGAGCTCGCCGATGCGGTTCATCACATACTCACGAACATCGATGAGGAACTTGTAGTCGCTCTCGGGTACGAACTGACGGATGAGATCCTCCTTCACGCGAGCGCGGAACTCCTCCTCAGTGCTTACAGTGCCCTCGCCATATACCTGGTCGAAGATCTCCTGGTTGAGGTCGCCGGGCACGTAGCGGGTAATCTCGCTAATCTGGTAGCTGAAGTTGCCGTTTACGTTAGCAGCCTCCTCCTTGCTGATCTTGAGCAGTGAAGCGAGCTCAGCCTCGTTGCCCTCGTAAGCCTCGCGAGGGTTGATGGCGATGACGTCACCCACCTTGGTGCCCTCGAAGAGAGCAGCCTGGGCGGCGTTCTTCATATACTTGGGAAGTACCACAGCGTCCTCAGCCTGGATGCCACCCTCTACGGTGTTGCCAGCCTCGTCGAGCTGACACATCATACCCTTCACCATGTCGTTGTCGGCATACTCCTCTACCTTCTCGTAGCGGCCGTTGCGCTGGGTGTACATGTTCACCTGATTCTCTACCATCTCATCCGATACGGTGATGGTGTAGTAGGGAATGGTATCCTTACTGGTGAGTGTAGCGTCAAACTTGGGAGCCAGTGCGATGTCGTAGAGGAACTCGAGCTCTTCCATCGTGTCGAAGTCGATGGCTTTCTGCTGATCCTCGTTGGGCAGAGGCTCGCCGAGCATGTCTACCTTGTTCTCCTTGAGGTAGCCATACACTGCCTCTTGGAGCATCTTATTGATTTCCTCAGCCTTGATAGCCGATCCATATTGCTTCTTGATAAGGCCCATGGGCACCATGCCGGGACGGAAGCCGGGCATATTAGCCTTCTGGCGGAAGGTCTTCAGTGCTTTTTCAACTTTAGGTTCATAGTCGGCCTTTGCCAACTTTACGGTGAGCATACCTTTTACTTCGCTCACGTTTTGCAATGTAATCTCCATTATTTTATACTTAATATATTTGTATTCACGAATATGCTTTTGCTCGCTCTTGTTTGAGCCGGCAAAATTACACTTTATCTTTCAAAAAGCCAAATGCTTTGGTTAAAAAATATGTATATCGTGTACGTCTCTCTAAATCCTTGTTGTTCTCTTTCCCCTAATTGAATGCTATCAATGAGGGGTATGGGTGTGTGCTTCGTTATGTTGTCGATGTTCTTGTTGAAAGTTTAAAAACTTGCGAATTATTTGGCTGATTCATAGAAATGTAGTAATTTTGCAAGCCGATTATTATCAACCTTTGGAATAAAAGGTTATGAATGAGTGTGTTAAACCTCCGAGTGAGGCGTTTCCGTGGATTAGCCTACACGGGAAAACTAAGCGTAAGGAGGCTTTCCCGACCAAGGAAATCGGGTTGCACGGAGAAAAAGAAAGTTTTTTAGTAGTAATAATTTTAAAAAAGAATTTAGAAAGTGGACACTTTAAGTTACAAGACCATTTCTGTGAACAAGGCTACAGCAACCAAGGAATGGGTTGTTGTTGACGCTACTGATCAGGTTCTTGGCCGTTTGGGTACAAAGGTGGCTAAGCTGCTGAGAGGTAAGTACAAACCCAACTTCACTCCTCACGTAGACTGTGGTGACAATGTAATCATCATCAACGCTGACAAGGTGAAGCTGACAGGCAACAAGTGGAACGACCGCGTTTATCTGCACTATACCGGCTATCCCGGTGGTCAGCGCGAGACTACTCCCGCACAGTTGTTGGCACGCCCCAATGGCGCTGAGAGATTGGTAAGGAAAGTTGTTAAGGGTATGCTTCCCAAGAACAAGCTGAGCCGTCAGTTGCTCGACAACCTCTATGTATATGCAGGTGGTGAGCACAAGCACGAGGCACAAAGCCCCAAGGCAATTGATATTAACGTACTTAAATAATAGAGCATGGAAGTAGTAAATGCATTAGGAAGACGCAAAAGCGCCGTAGCTCGTGTATATGTAAAGGAGGGTAACGGTAAGATTACCATCAATAAGCGTGACCTCGCTCAGTATTTCCCCTCAAGCATCCTTCAGTATGTGGTTAAGCAGCCTCTGTTGAAGCTTGATGTAGTGGAGAAATATGACATCACCGTAAACCTCTATGGTGGTGGTTTCACCGGTCAGTCTCAGGCTCTCCGTCTCGCTATTGCTCGTGCATTGGTGAAAATCAATCCCGAGGATAAGAAGGCACTCCGCGCCGAAGGTTTCATGACACGTGACTCTCGTGAAGTTGAGCGTAAGAAACCCGGTCAGCCGAAAGCACGTCGCAGATTCCAGTTCAGTAAACGTTAACATAATCGGTCGGGCATGGCACTTCGTGAAGAAACTGGCCTTGCCGCGTAAAATAGCGTTTAGTATCTAAATCGTCAAGACCACAAAGAAGTGTTACTTGATGATTGGTAAGAATCAAGAGTTACAAAAAAGAAAGTAAACGAACATCAAAAACATTAAACAAAATGTCAAGAACAAATTTTGAAACATTACTGGAGGCTGGTTGTCATTTCGGTCACTTGAAGCGTAAATGGAACCCCGCTATGGCTCCCTATATCTTCATGGAGCGCAATGGTATTCATATCATTGATCTTCATAAGACAGCTGCTATGGCTGACACTGCCGCTGAGGCACTCAAGCAAATCGCTAAGTCAGGAAAGAAAATCCTGTTTGTTGCTACTAAAAAACAAGCTAAGCAGGTAATTGCCGAGAAGGCTACTGCTGTAGGCATGCCCTACGTAATCGAGCGTTGGCCCGGTGGTATGCTCACAAACTTCCCCACTATCCGTAAGGCTGTGAAGAAGATGGCTACTATCGATAAGCTTACCGCTGACGGTACATTCTCAAACCTCTCAAAGCGTGAGATCCTTCAGATTTCTCGTCAGCGTGCCAAGTTGGAGAAGAACCTCGGTTCTATCGCTGACCTTACACGCCTCCCTTCTGCACTCTTCGTAGTTGACGTGTGCAAGGAGAACATCGCTGTACGTGAGGCCAACCGTCTCGGTATCCCTGTATTCGCTATCGTAGATACCAACTCTGATCCTTCTAACATCGACTTCGTAATTCCCGCTAACGATGACGCTACAAAGTCTATTGAGGTTATCCTCGATGCTTGTTGCGCTGCCATAGCTGAGGGTATTGAGGAGCGCAAGGCTGAGAAGGTAGATATGGAGGCTGCTGGCGAAGGTGAGGAAGAGGCTCCCAAGGCTGCTCGTCCCGCTCGCAAGCGCACCGCTAAGGCTCGTGTAGAGAAGACTGAGGCTCCTACTGAGGAGGCTGCAGCACCTGCTGAGGAGGCGTAAATAATTCTTAATTATGAATTATGAATTGTGAATTATGAGCCGTCCGCTCCATAATCATAGTTCGTAATTCATAATTTATTTTTTTTTTGATTCGTAACTCATAATTAACAATTCAAAATTATAAAACATTATGGCTGTAAGTATGGCTGATATTACCAAGCTCCGCAAGTTGACCGGTGCTGGTATGATGGATTGCAAGAACGCCCTTAACGAGGCTGAAGGCGATTTTGACAAGGCAATGGAGATCATTCGCAAGAAGGGTCAGGCTGTTGCTGCAAAGCGCTCAGACCGTGAGGCTTCTGAAGGTTGTGTTTTAGCTAAGGCTGAGGGTAGCTTCGCTGCTGTTATTGCCTTGAAGTGTGAAACCGACTTCGTTGCAAACAACGCAGATTTCGTGAAGTTGACTCAGGAGATCCTCGACTTGGCTATTGCCAACAAGTGCCAGACTCTCGATGAGGTGAAGGCTCTGCCTATGGGTAACGGTACCGTACAGGATGCTGTTACCGATCGTTCAGGTATCACCGGTGAGAAGATGGAGCTTGATGGCTACATGACTATCGAGGCTGAGTACACTACTGTATACAACCACCAGGGCAAGAACCAGCTCTGCACACTCGTTGGCTTGAACAAGGCTCACGAGGCTGCTGGCAAGCGTATCGCCATGCAGGTTGCTGCAATGAGTCCTATCGCAATCGATGAGGACGGCGTATCTGAGGATATTAAGAACGCTGAGATAGCAGTAGCTGTGGAGAAGACCAAGGCCGAGATGGTGAAGAAGGCTGTTGACGCTGCCCTTACCAAGGCTGGCATCAACCCCGCTCATGTAGACTCTGAGGATCACATGGAGAGCAACATGGCCAAGGGGTGGATTACCGCTGAAGATGTAGCCAAGGCTAAGGAAATCATCGCTACCGTATCAGCAGAAAAGTCTGCCAACCTTCCCGAGGCAATGATTCAGAACATCGCCAAGGGTCGTCTCGGCAAGTTCTTGAAGGAGGTTTGCTTGCTCAATCAGGAGGACATTATGGAGGCAAAGAAGACCGTACGCGATGTGTTGAAGGAAATCGATGCAGAGCTTAAGGTTGTTGCTTTCAAGCGCTTCACCCTTCGCGCTGAGTAATCCTCGATAAGGATTATCGTTTAACATAAAAGAGCAGGATCGCTATGGCGAGCCTGCTCTTTTATTTAATTAAGCGGCAAGCGCTGAAGCGGTGATGGTGAACCTCTCGGCCATGACCAGTACTATGAATGTCCTGTTTGCAATCTTTCCGGGTTAGACCATCTTGTCTTTACTCTGCTTTCTAAACAACTCTGCACTTACCTTTGTTATACCCCGCAGAATCTAAACCTTAATGACTATGGCTAATATAGGTAAAGCAACCAAGCTGAGTGTGGCTACACTCGCTATCATGAACGTGACGGCTGTGGTGTCGTTGCGCGGACTGCCTGCCGAGGCAGAGTATGGACTAAGTTCGGCATTCTATTATCTCTTTGCGGCTATCGTGTTTCTCATTCCAACGGCACTCGTTGCGGCTGAGCTGGCAGCTATGTTCTCTGACAAACAGGGTGGTGTGTTCCGCTGGGTGGGTGAGGCCTTCGGCAAGCGCATGGGCTTTCTCGCTATCTGGCTGCAATGGGTGGAGAGCACTATCTGGTATCCTACGGTATTGACTTTCGGTGCAGTGTCGCTGGCATTCATCGGTATGAATGGGACGCATGATATGGCACTGGCCTCGAATCGCATCTATACGCTCATCGTGGTGCTGGCAATCTATTGGCTCGCCACGTTTATCTCGCTCAAGGGAATGTCGTGGGTAGGCAAGGTTTCTAAGATTGGTGGTCTCGTAGGCACTATTATCCCCGCGGGCCTGCTCGTGGTATTGGCTGTCGTGTATTTGGCGAGTGGCGGGCATTCGCAGCTCGACTTCCACGGTAGCTTCTTCCCCGACCTGAGCAATATGAGCAATCTCGTGTTGGCCTCCAGCATCTTCCTCTTCTATGCAGGTATGGAGATGGGTGGTATACATGTCAAAGAGGTGGATAATCCCTCGCGCAACTACCCGAAGGCTGTCTTCATAGGTTCGTTCATCACTGTGCTCATCTTTGTGTTGGGAACCTTCTCGTTGGGTATCATCATCCCTAAAGATGAAATCAACCTTACGCAGAGCCTGCTTGTAGGCTTTGACCGCTACTTTGCCTACATCCGTGCCTCATGGCTGTCGCCCGTGATTGCCGTTGCTCTCGCCTTTGGTGTGCTTGCAGGTGTACTCACTTGGGTAGCCGGTCCCTCGAAGGGTATCTTTGCCGTAGGCCGTGCCGGATATCTCCCTCCGTTCTTCCAGAAGACCAACGGCATAGGTGTTCAGCGTAATATCCTGCTCATTCAGGGTGGACTTGTCACTCTGCTTGGACTGCTCTTTGTGGTGATGCCCTCGGTGCAGAGCTTCTATCAGATTCTGTCGCAGCTCACCGTGCTGCTCTACCTCATCATGTATTTGCTGATGTTTGCTGCTGCCATCTATCTGCGCTATAGCATGAAGAAGACTGACCGCCCCTTTCGAATTGGCGGCAAAGGCAACGGACTGATGTGGGTTGTCGGTGGCGTAGGTTTCCTGGGTTCACTGCTTGCTTTCATCCTTAGTTTTATTCCTCCCGGGCAGATTGCTGTGGGCAGTAAGACGATGTGGTATGCCGTGCTCGTCATCGGATGTGTCGTTGTAGTAATAGTACCACTCATTATCTATGCCATGCGTAAACCCTCTTGGAAAGATCCTTCCACCACTTTCGAGCCTTTCCATTGGGAGGAGAAGGAAGATAAGAAGGTGTAGGTGCTGCATCATTCTTCAAGAACTGAAATGAAAAGGTGCTACAGCTTGTATGGATTCCATGCAGACTGTAGCTCGCTGTTTTATGAGAGAACTGGTCTGAAAAATCATTAAGAGGGTTTTCTTGTTGGCTTTTGCAAACTTTTACGACAAACAGGCATCGGCTTTGCCAATAAAGTGTTATCTTCGCGTCATAAACATGGAACAGTATGGCAAAAAACGGAACGCTGCTTTGGATTGACGACGAGATAGAGTTGCTGCGGGCACATATCCTGTTTCTCAAGGGAAAGGGTTACGAGATTGATACTGCCACCAACGGGCGCGATGCTGTGGACCGTTGCCGTGAACGTAGCTACGATCTCATCCTGCTCGATGAAAATATGCCTGGTCTCACCGGACTGGAGACGCTGACACTCATCAAAGAGGTGCAGCCCACTGTGCCCGTAGTGATGGTGACAAAAAGTGAGGAGGAGAATATCATGAACCAGGCTATCGGTGCCAAAATCGCTGATTACCTCATCAAACCCGTCAACCCCAACCAAATACTGCTCACACTGAAGAAGAACATTCACAAGAAGGATATCATCACCGAGACTACCAACACCAGCTACCAGCAGAATATGGGGCGCATAGCCATGCAGATTACCGATGCCGCCACACACGCTGATTGGGTGGAGGTATACAAGAACTTGGTGTATTGGGAATTGGAGTTGGAGCATGCCGACACCAATATGAGCGAAATGTTACGCATGCAGAAGCAGGAGGCCAACAACCTTTTCGCCCGTTTCGTCAGGAGAGAATATGAAGGCTGGTGGAAGACAGATCCCCTCCGCATCTCTCCCTCTATGGAGAGCAAGGTGGCACGAAATCAGAAAAGCCCCTCCGTGAAGGGAGAGGGTGGGGCTTCTCCTTTATTTTCCCCCCATCTTTTCCGCGACCGCATCTTTCCCCTGCTTGACAAGCAGGAAAAGGTGTTCTTCATCGTATTCGACAACTTTCGCTACGATCAATGGAAGGTTATCAGTCATGAGCTGACGAATGAGTTTGCTTTCGAGGAGGAACTCTATTACAGCATCTTGCCCACAGCCACGCAATATGCCCGCAATGCTATCTTCTCAGGGCTTATGCCTAATAAGATTGCCGAGATGTTTCCCGAGTTGTGGGTCGACGAGGACGAAGAGGAGGGCAAGAACCTCAATGAAGCACCGCTCATACAAACGCAGATAGACCGCTATCGCCGTCGCAATACCTTCTCATACCACAAAATCAACGATGCACAGGGAGCTGAACGGTTGGTGTCGCAATTCAAACAGTTTGCCAACTATGATCTCAACGTGGTAGTGGTCAACTTTATCGACCTGCTCAGCCATGCCCGTACCGAGTCGAAGACATTGCGCGAGCTCACAGGCGATGAAGCAGCCTATCGCTCACTGACAGCCACGTGGTTTCGTCACTCGCCACTGCGTGAACTGTTTACGCTGCTTGCCGAGAGTGATTACAAGGTAGTCATTACTACAGATCACGGCAGTATTCGCGTAAACAACCCAGTCAAAGTGGTAGGCGACCGTAACGTGAACACCAATCTGCGCTACAAATTAGGCAAGAATCTCAGCTACAATCCACGTGAGGTGTACGAGATAAAGGATCCTCGCAAGGTGTTCCTGCCCTCACCCAACGTGAGCACAAGCTACATCTTTGCTTGGGGTGACAATTTCTTTGCCTATCCCAATAATTACAACCACTATGTATCATACTACCGCGACACCTTTCAGCACGGTGGCATCTCCATGGAGGAGATGATAGTGCCTCTGGTGACGCTGACGCCAAAGAAAAGATAAGGACTGTTATGCAAATAAGAATAGACAATCTCGACGGCATTCAAGCCGCAGCACAAGAATTCATCGCTCAGATGGGTGACAACCGTATTTTTGCTTTCTATGGCACGATGGGTGCAGGCAAGACTACCTTTGTGAAGGCCCTGTGCGAGGCTATGGGGGTGACCGACACCGTAAACTCGCCCACCTTTGCTATCGTCAACGAGTATGATACCCCCTCTGGGTGCCCCATCTACCACTTCGACTTCTACCGTATCAAGCGTCTGGCCGAGGTGTATGACATGGGTTACGAAGATTATTTCTACGGCCGCGGTCTTTGCTTCATCGAGTGGCCTGAACTCGTAGAGGAACTGCTGCCCGAAGACACCGTGCGCGTTACCATTGAGGAACAGTGCGATGGGAGTAGGGTGGTGAAGAGCGACCTATAGCTATATAACAAAGCTTGGGGCGTGATAAAAGAGAAATCGAGCCGATGCATGCATCTGCTCGATTTCTCTTCGTTGGGCTACCCGGACTCGAACCAGGAAAGGCAGGACCAGAATCTGCAGTGTTACCATTACACCATAGCCCAATCGGTTTGTGGGTGCAAAGATAGTGCAATTTGGGAAATACACAAAATAAATGACAACTTTTTTTCATCTTTTTTGGTTCTTTCCCTAAAAAAACTCAAATAAAGTTTTTTTTACTGTTTATAAGAGGCTGTTTTCGGGAAAACAACCTATCTTTGTACGTTAATATAGTATATGAATAGAGAAAGCATGAACGAAACCGAAGAATTGGTTAAGCGAATCGCCGAGGGCATTCAAGAGAAGAAAGGTAGAGACATTGTTGTCGCCGACCTCACGGATACGGACAACACGGTTTGTAAATATTTTGTTATATGTGAGGGCAATACCCCGACACAAGTTGCGGCAATAGCTGATTCTGTGAGTGATTATGTGCGCATCAATGCCAATGCTAAGCCTACTGCTGTTGAGGGGTTGCGCAATGCTCGTTGGGTGGCTATGGATTACGGTGATGTGCTGGTACATATCTTTGTGCCCGAGGTTCGTGCCTTCTACAATCTTGAGAACTTGTGGGCTGATGCCCGCTTGAATATGATTCCTAACCTTGACTGATAAATATGAGTAATCAACCTCAACGACCTGACAATTCGAATCTCCCTCCACGAAAAACTCCGAAGTTTAGTCTTTCGTGGGTATATGCCATTATTTTCATGGCATTGATGTTCTTGTTTATGAAGAACCCTTCCGAGGAGGGTGCGACACGCAAAATTTCCTACTCGGAGTTTAAGGAGTATGTGGGCAACGGTTATGTGGAGAAAGTTGTCGCATACGATGACAATAAGGTGGAGCTGACCATTATTCCTGATTCTGTGGCGCGTATCTTTGGCGAATCAATGGCACAGAGTGGTGTGCCTGTAGTGATGATGGTAGAGGTGGGTTCCATTGAATCACTCGATAGATTCCTTGACGAGCAGGGAAAGGCAGGTGCGTTCAAGGGTAAGCTGGATTATAAGAAAAAAGACAACACGTTGAGTAATCTTTTTTGGAACCTCTTCCCCTTTGTTCTGTTGATAGGCGTATGGATATTCATTATGCGTCGTATGAGTGGTGGAGGAGCTGGCGGCCCTGGTGGAGTGTTCAATGTGGGTAAGTCGAAGGCACAGCTTTTTGAAAAGGGTGGTGCCAATCGCATCACCTTCAAGGACGTGGCTGGCCAAGCTGAGGCCAAACAGGAAGTACAGGAGATTGTAGAGTTTCTCAAGAAGCCGGAGAAGTATACCGAGTTGGGTGGCAAGATACCCAAGGGTGCACTGCTCGTTGGCCCTCCGGGTACCGGTAAGACCTTGCTGGCCAAGGCTGTAGCGGGTGAGGCCGATGTGCCATTCTTCTCACTCTCAGGCTCCGATTTTGTGGAGATGTTCGTGGGTGTAGGAGCTTCGCGTGTGCGCGACCTTTTCCGTCAGGCCAAGGAGAAGGCACCCTGTATCATCTTTATAGATGAGATTGATGCTGTGGGGCGTGCCCGTGGAAAGAATCCGGCGATGGGTGGCAACGATGAGAGGGAAAATACGCTCAATCAGCTGCTTACCGAAATGGACGGCTTCGGCACTAACAGTGGTGTGATAATTCTTGCGGCCACCAACCGTGTGGACATTCTTGATAAGGCATTGCTGCGTGCCGGACGTTTTGACCGTCAGATACACGTTGACCTGCCTGACCTCAATGAACGCAAGGAGGTGTTCGGCGTGCATCTGCGTCCGCTGAAACTTGACAAGACACTTGATGTGGATCTCCTTGCCCGTCAGACTCCGGGCTTCTCGGGAGCTGATATCGCGAACGTTTGCAACGAGGCTGCACTGATTGCTGCTCGTCATGGTAAGAAGACGGTGGGTAAGGAGGACTTCCTTGCTGCCGTAGATCGTATCATCGGAGGTCTGGAGAAGAAAACAAAGGTGCTCACCGCAGAGGAGAAGCACACAATTGCCCTTCACGAGGCGGGCCACGCAACCCTTTCATGGCATTTGCAATATGCCGATCCCTTGGTGAAGGTGACGATAGTGCCTCGTGGACGAGCCCTTGGTGCTGCTTGGTATCTGCCTGAGGAACGTCAGATTACCACTAAGGAACAGATGCTTGATGAGATGTGTGCTATACTTGGCGGACGTGCTGCAGAAGAGCTCTTCACCGGACGCATCTCGACAGGGGCAATGAACGATCTTGAGCGTGTCACCAAGCAGGCTTATGGTATGATTGCCTATGCTGGCATGGGTGAAAAGCTGCCCAATCTCTGCTATTACAACACGCAGGAACAGTTTCAAAAGCCCTATAGCGAGAAGACTGCCGAACTTATTGACAATGAGGTGAAGGTGCTGATTGCCGAGCAGTACGAACGTGCCAAGCGGATGCTCCTTCAGTATAAGGAGGGACATCGCCAGTTGGCTGACCTCTTGATGGAACGTGAGGTCATCTTCGCTGAAGATGCAGAACGCATATTCGGTAAGCGCCCTTGGGCTTCGCGCAGTGAGGAAATATTGGAGCCAGTGATGGAGAGCACAGAGTCAAAGGAACTCCAACCTACAAAAAAGGCCAGCTCCCTTAAGGTGACGGAGTTGCCTGAAACGGAAGATAGGCCTGAACAGCCCCAAAAAGCTGCACCTTCTCAATGTGAAGAGAGCAAAGAAGGTACTCCGCTTTCCGAAGCTCCCGAATACTCAAAGCCTGCCAAGCCCAAAACCGAGCGGGCACGCAAACCCAAGGATGACAATCTCTTTGAAGGCTTTGATTTTGACCAAGACGGTAAGTAAATGTAATTGTAGCAACCATAAAAACACACGACCGATATGAAGAACTTTTTTATCCGTACACTCACAGGTATAGCTATTGTGGCCGTTCAGGTGCTATGCACATATCTCAGTCCTATGAGTTTGGCAGGGTTGTTTTTGTTGCTGACCGCCCTTGCGGTGAACGAGTTCTTGGGGATACTGTCCCCCAAAGGGCAGGTGCAGGTGAGTCGTCCGCTGATTATTGTTGGCAGTTGCTACCTCTTCTTTGCTTTTTGGCTCAATAGCCTTACTGATGCTTCGCTGTTGACTCTCTTCGTACCTTACTTGTTGTTTGTGTTATTTTGTTATATCAGAGAGCTTTATAGCCATAGCGGCAATTCTATAGCCAATCTTGGTGCCATCATGCTCAGTCAGATGTACATTGTTTTGCCATTGTCGCTGATCAATATGTTAGCTTTTTACCACTTCGATTGTTTTGAATCTCCGATTGACTACTACATCATCCCGCTTGCCATGTATGTGTTTCTCTGGCTCAACGATACGGGTGCGTATCTAAGCGGTTCGCTCTTTGGCAAGCATAAGCTCTTCCCCCGCATCTCGCCCAAGAAGTCGTGGGAAGGTTCCGTTGGTGGTGCATTGTTGGCTATGGCAAGTGCTGTGGCTGTAGCCCACATCTTCCCTGTGTTGAATGTGTGGCAATGGGTAGGCATGGCCCTGGTTGTAGTCGTTTTCGGAACTTTTGGCGACCTTACAGAGTCGATGATAAAGCGTCGTCTGGAAATCAAGGATTCAGGCAAGATGCTTCCTGGTCATGGCGGCATTCTTGACCGGTTGGACAGCATGCTTTTTGCCATTCCGGCCTTGGTTGTATATCTACATGTGCTCTCGTGGTGCTAATTTTATGCCTGCAAGGCAAACTTTCCTCTTTTCGCGCGCGTTATATGGATAAAAAAGCGTAACTTTGCGGCCTCAAAGTTGGCATGCAGTGATGCAATGTCTGGTTTGGGTATAGGAGAGACACGAAATAACTATCATTTAGAATATGAATTTGGACATTCTTACAGCAGTTTCGCCCATTGATGGTCGCTATCGCGGCAAGACCGATCGGTTGGCCGAGTATTTTTCTGAGTATGCTCTTATCCGTTATCGCGTACGTGTGGAGATCGAATATTTCATCATGCTTTGCGAACTTCCCTTACCTCAGCTGCAAGGGGTAGACAAGGCGTTGTTCCCCTATCTGCGTGGTATCTATCAACAGTTCAGTGAAGCCGATGCCGCCCGTGTGAAGGAGATTGAGAGCGTTACCAATCACGACGTGAAGGCAGTGGAGTACTTCATCAAGGAGCAGTTCGACAAGGAGCCTTCGCTCGTGCCTTTCAAGGAGTTCGTACACTTTGGCCTCACCTCACAGGATATCAACAACACTTCGGTACCCCTGTCCGTAAAGGAGGCATTGACCGATGTGTACTATCCACTCATCGAGCAGCTCATCGTACAGCTCAACACCTATGCTGACGAGTGGGACGCTATCCCCATGCTTGCCAAGACTCACGGCCAGCCAGCTTCGCCCACCCGTCTGGGTAAGGAGGTGCGCGTGTTTGCTTATCGTCTCGAACAGCAGCTCGCCGTGCTTAAGGCTTGCCCCATCACAGCCAAGTTTGGTGGCGCTACGGGTAACTACAATGCTCACCATGTGGCTTATCCCACCCACGACTGGAAGGCTGTAGGCAACCGCTTTGTGGCCGAGTACCTCGGCTTGCAGCGTGAGCAGTACACCACGCAGATTTCCAATTACGACTATCTGGCCGGTATCTTCGATGCCCTCAAGCGCATCAATACCATTATGATTGATATGAACCGTGACTTCTGGCAGTACATCTCTATGGAGTACTTCAAGCAGAAGATCAAGGCTGGCGAGGTAGGCTCCAGCGCAATGCCCCACAAGGTGAACCCCATCGACTTCGAGAATGCCGAGGGTAACTTGGGTATCGCCAATGCTATCCTTGAGCACTTGGCCAGTAAGCTCCCCATCAGCCGTTTGCAGCGCGACCTCACCGACTCTACGGTGCTTCGCAACGTGGGTGTACCCTTCGGACATATCGCCATCGCCATCCAGAGCTCCCTCAAGGGTCTCGGCAAACTGCTCCTCAATGAGGCAGCTATCCGTCGTGATCTTGACAACAGCTGGAACGTGGCAGCAGAAGCTATTCAGACTATCCTCCGCCGTGAAGGTTACCCCAACCCTTATGAGGCCCTTAAAGCACTCACCCGCACCAATACAACGGTGACAGGCGAGTCGATGCAGGAGTTTATCGATGGTCTTGATGTGAGCGATGCCGTGAAGGCCGAGCTCAAGGAAATTGCACCTTGGAACTATACGGGAGTGTAAGTCGAGTTGAAAGACGAAGGAGGTGAACAACTGTTTGCTTCATAGTTCATAGAAACCTAAACAAGCCCTTAATCAAATAACAATACCCTTGCCGTGAGGCAGGAAAAGAAAAATTTAATTATGAGTACAGACAATGTAAACCGATTCGAGGGATTCGAATCAGAGAATGGCGGCGAGCGTAAGTCCTACAGCCGCAGTAGTAGTTGGAATGGCGAAGGCAACCGTGCACCCAGACAACGTTTCGTGAGAAATGCTGATGGAACTACACGCCCACAGCGCCCCCGCTTCAATCGTGAGGAGGAAACTCCTCGTTATGCCAAGGTAGAGCGCCCACAGCGCAGTTCCTACAATCCTAACTTTGAGGGTAACCGCCCCCGCTTCAACCGTGAGCGCAACTATGATGGTGAGCGTTCATACAATAATGATCGTCCCTATAGTAGCGAGCGCACTTATAACAGCGAACGGTCATACAATGGTGAACGCACCTATAGCCGTAACAGCAGCTATAATAGCGACTATAGCCGCCGTCGGTTCAACGATGGTGATGGCAACAGCTATCGCCCTATGAATAAGCCCTATAGCCGTTCTTCGTATGATCGTCCCGAACCGGGAAATTCCTGGAACTCTGATGCCGAGAATACTTTCCGTCCCCGTTACAACCGCGAGGGGGGTGAAGGGTATGCCCCACGTCCCCGTTTCAGTCGTGAGGGTGGTGAAAGCTATCGTCCTTCTGCAGGCGGCTTCAAGAAGAAGGGAGCTTTTGCCGATAAGAAATACAGCAAGAAAAAGCAGATACAGTATCGTGAAGAGTTGAGAGACCCCAACGAGCCTATCCGCTTGAACAAATACCTAGCCAATGCTGGTGTGTGTTCACGTCGCGAGGCCGACGACTTTATCACTGCAGGTGTAGTGACTGTCAACGGACAGGTAGTGACTGAGTTGGGTACAAAGGTGAAGCGTGGCGATGAGGTGCGTTTCCACGACCAGACAATCAGCATCGAGCGCAAGATATACATCCTGCTCAATAAGCCGAAGGACTATGTGACTACCGTGGAGGATCCACAGGATCGCAAGACGGTAATGGAGCTTGTGAAGGGTGCCTGCAAGGAGCGCATCTATCCCGTAGGTCGTCTCGACCGCAACACCACTGGTGTGCTTCTGCTCACCAATGATGGCGAGCTGGCCTCTAAGCTGACACATCCCCGTTTCCTCAAGAAGAAGATCTATCACGTGCGTCTCGACAAGAATCTCACAGCTGCCGATATGGAGCAGTTGGCTACAGGTGTCCAGCTCGAGGACGGTGAAATACATGCCGACGAGATCAGCTACACTTCAGATACTGACAAGTCACTGGTGGGTGTAGAGATCCACAGCGGCCGCAACCGTATCGTGCGTCGTATGTTCGAGGCCATCGGCTACCGTGTATTGCGTCTCGACCGTGTACAGTTTGCCGGGCTTACCAAAAAGAACGTTCGCCGTGGCGACTGGCGCTTCCTCACCGAGAAGGAGGTCAATATGTTGCGCATGGGAGCGTATGAGTAATTGACAATGGAAAATTGACAATTAACAATTAAAAATAAAAAACAAGATATGGACACAATCATCAGAACACGTATCGTTGACCTCTTGCAGCGTACCGACTTCGGTGCTATGGTCAACGTTAAAGGATGGGTGCGTACTCGTCGTGGTAGCAAGCAGGTAAACTTTATCGCCCTCAACGATGGCTCCACCATCAAGAACATACAGATTGTAGTAGACCTTGCCAACTTTGACGAGGAGATGCTCAAGAAGATTACTACCGGTGCCTGCCTCAGCATCAATGGCGAGTTGGTACAGTCGGTAGGTGCCGGTCAGGCAGCCGAGATTCAGGCACGTGAGATTGAGGTGCTGGGCGAGTGTGACAACACCTATCCCCTGCAGAAGAAGGGCCACTCCATGGAGTTCCTCCGCGAGATAGCCCACTTGCGTCCCCGTACCAACACTTTCGGGGCAGTATACCGCATCCGTCACAATATGGCCATTGCCATCCACCAGTTCTTCCACGAGCGTGGTTTCTTCTACTTCCACACCCCCATCATCACAGCTTCTGACTGTGAGGGTGCCGGTCAGATGTTCCAGGTAACCACCATGAACCTCTACGACCTGAAGAAGGACGAGAACGGCAGCATCAATTACGACAACGACTTCTTCGGCAAGCAGGCCTCGCTCACCGTATCGGGTCAGCTCGAAGGCGAGCTCGCAGCCACTGCCCTCGGGGCCATCTATACCTTCGGCCCAACCTTCCGTGCCGAGAACTCCAATACTCCGCGCCACCTCGCTGAGTTCTGGATGATTGAGCCTGAGGTTGCCTTCAACGACATCAACGACAACATGCAGCTTGCCGAGGATTTCATCAAGCACTGCGTGCGTTGGGCACTCGAGCACTGCTACGATGATGTGAAGTTCCTCAACGACATGTTCGACAAGGAGCTCATCGCCCGTCTCGAAGGCGTCATCAAGGAGGAGTTTGTTCGCCTGCCCTATACCGAAGGTATCAAGATCCTTGAGGATGCTGTAGCTAAGGGACATAAGTTTGAGTTCCCCGTATTCTGGGGTGCCGACCTCGCATCAGAGCACGAGCGCTACCTCGTGGAGGAGCACTTCAAGCGCCCCGTTATCCTTACCGACTATCCCAAGGAGATCAAGGCCTTCTACATGAAGCAGAACGAAGATGGTAAGACCGTTCGTGCCATGGACGTGCTCTTCCCCAAGATTGGCGAGATCATCGGCGGCTCAGAGCGTGAGGCCGACTATGACAAGCTGCTCGCTCGCGTAGAGGAGCTGGGCATCCCCATGAAGGATATGTGGTGGTATCTCGACACGCGCAAATATGGTACTTGTCCTCACTCAGGCTTCGGCCTCGGTTTCGAGCGTCTGTTGCTCTTCGTGACGGGTATGACCAATATCCGCGATGTCATCCCCTTCCCCCGTACACCGAACAACGCAAACTTCTGATTGCAACGGCGTTGCGAATAACAAAGAGGGCGTGTCAAGCATACTGACACGCCCTCTTGCCTTACTCAGGATTGACAAGTCTTGTCAAATCCCTCATTCTTTTGCGCCCACCACTACTTTACGTCCATTCCTGATGTAAATGCCGGATGTCGGATTCGCTACGGGTCTTCCCTGCAGGTCGTACATGCATGCTGCCTCCTGCATGCTGCCTCCAGCATCTCCTATCCCGTTACCTCCACGGAAGTGGAACGAGGTCTTGCCCGCCTGCGCATCGTAGCGGATGTCGGTGAGCGGCTTGTCCATAGCGGCTCCGTGCTGGGTGATGGTGGCTGGGGTGGAGGTGAGGGTGAACTCGTGGTTGGCAGTTCCAAACAGCTGGCCTTTAGGGTTGTCATAGCTGTACACATTGTCGGCCGGCACGATGCAATGGCGGTGGGTACCGACATTCACCGTATTGTTCTTCCAGGCCGACCTCAGATAGGTGACCTCAGAGATGAGTAGCCCCTCGGCATAGGCATAGCGGTTCCACCCCTCCTTGCAGATGGTCTCTACAAGGTAGAACGAGGCGGTATCGGCCTGGGTGGCATCGGAGCTGAGGTCGGCAGTAAAGATTCTATATCCCTTTTTCTCCTCTTCTGTGGTGCCTATGCTCAAGGTGGCAGGGGCATCGAGTGTCTGCATGGGGAGCCAGCCGAGCGAGTAGCGCTCAAAGGCGGTATAGGCACAGGGGACAAAGCCACCGCGGTTGTACATGCCATAGTCCATCACACTCCACACGTCCATGGTGAAGTCGTCGGCCTTGGTGTTGTAGAAGTCGGGTAGGCCAAGGATATGGCTGAACTCGTGCACGAAGGTGCCGATACCCGCGGGCAGCCCCGCCAGGTCGACGAAGAGCTCGCCCGAGCAGGCGTAACGCCCGATGCGCATATCGCCCAACGTGAGCGACACCGTGGAGGCATGGGCCCATACACACTCCTCGATGGCGGTTTGTGCCTCATCGCTGCCGGCATATACCACATACACGAAGTCTACCACACCGTCGCCATCGCCGTCATAGTCGGAGAGGTCGGCCAGATTCTGCTCATAGGCCTTCCGGCAGGCCTCGGTAATCATGGCACGGGCATTCTTGTCGCTGCCGCTTGCCGTGTTGGCTCCGTAGTGGGCACGTGGATTGTCGAGTGTGACGGGCCCCACCACATCGAAGCGTGGGGTGAACTGCCCCATCGACTGGTGGCGGAAATAGTCGCGGGCACTACCGGGGATGGTGGCGCGTATGCTTATGCTGTCGCCATCGACCTTACTGTAGCCTCGATGCTCCAGAGACTCGGTGTAGTGGTCGCCATCGTAACGCTGCTGCAGCAGTTTGCGTATGGAGTCATCGGGCAGGCTGAACGATACATCCTGATAGGCCACAAGCAGCACCAAGCCACGTATCTCGCCTTGCGTAGGGAACTCGGTCATGATGTATTCGCCCGATGCCCGGGTAGCAGCTTGCGGCAGGCCGTTGTCCTGGGGCATCATCTTTATCTTGTGACGTATCTCCTTGCGCGGTGTGGCGTAGTGCTGGGAAAAGGCCTGGCTGCACAATGCCAGAGCCAGCGAGAATATCAAAAGCTTCATCTTCATAGCTGAAATTCTTTTTTACGTAATACAAAACTATTGCTCAGGTACTTGGCGCGTACGGTGGCATTTGCGGCCAGCTCCTCGGGCGTGCCCTCAAAGAGGATGCGTCCCTCGAAGAGCAGGTAGGCACGGTCGGTGATGGAGAGGGTCTCCTGCACGTTATGGTCGGTGATGAGGATGCCGATGTTCTTGTCCTTGAGGCGCCACACAATCTGCTGGATGTCCTCCACGGCAATGGGGTCTACACCGGCGAACGGTTCGTCGAGCATGATGAATTTGGGGTCGATAGCCAGACAGCGGGCAATCTCTGTGCGGCGACGCTCACCACCGGACAGCTGGTCGCCCAGGTTCTTGCGCACCTTCTGCAGACGGAACTCGGCAATCAGGCTCTCCAGCTTCTCCCGCTGATACTCCTTGGGCTTTCCCGTCATCTCAAGCACCGAGGCGATGTTGTCCTCCACGCTCATCTTGCGGAATACGCTGGCCTCCTGTGCCAGATAACCGATGCCCACACGAGCCCGCTTGTACACGGGATCCTTGGTGATCTCCTGGTCATCCACGAATATACGGCCTCCATTGGGAACCACCAGCCCCGTAGTCATATAAAACGAGGTAGTCTTGCCCGCACCATTGGGCCCCAGCAGACCTACGATCTCGCCCTGCTTCACATCGAACGACACATCGTTCACCACCGTACGCTTGCCATAGCGCTTCACCAGATGTTCGGCCCGCAGCACCATTTTATCTTGTTCGCTCATGCTTCTTCTCTTCAATTGTTGTAATATGACGCAAAGATAGTAACAAACGATCGAAAAAACAATGTTTATTCTCAGCGAGTACAGGCTATCTTCGCGATTCTTCTGCAAAAGTATGGCAAAAAGCACCTCCATGCAATAGTTTCTCCTCATGTTGGACGTCAAGTTTCGGACACCTTGCGGGGGTAGCTGAATCCCCATGGTTCTTGCAGCCCAGTAGGGGCACATTTGCAGCATAGTTGGTGTGCAGGTTTCCGGCCCTGAAGCCAGCCGTCATTTCTCGGCAGGTAAACTCGGTCAACTCGGTCAACTCACCTGCTTTTGTGGAGGAAAAGAGAGCTTAATATTATATTATATAATATAATATTAACCCCTATATATAGGGGGCGCCGTGCCAGCTCCTAAAAAATAAAAACAGGTGAGTTGACCGCGTTGACCTCGTTTACCGTGTGTCTACGATGACTACGAGATATGTCGTAAACGGAAGTGTGGATGAAAAAACATCAAGTAAAAACTTGGCTTCTTAGGGGGGATTGCTTATCTTTGCTGAAATTATGCTATGTAAACTACTACAAAGCTTAGGCAATTACCTGTTGCTGATGCGCCGTGTGTTCTCCCGTCCGCAGCGTGCCCGCATCTTTTGGCAGCAATATGTGCACGAGTTCTACAGCCTCGGCTACAACTCGCTGTTCATCGTCATCCTGATGTCGTTCTTCATAGGTGCCCTGTTGTGTGTGCAGATCAAGATCAATATCTGGGCTCCCTGGATGCCACGCTTCACCATAGGCTATGCTATGCGCGAGGTGATACTGCTCGAGTTTGCATCGAGTATCATCTGTATCATTCTGGCAGGCAAGGTGGGGTCGAACATTGCCTCTGAGATAGGCACTATGCGGGTGACGCAGCAGATTGACGCACTCGACGTGATGGGCGTAAACTCAGCTTCGTACATCCTCCTGCCCAAGATACTGGCTATGGTGAGTGCCATACCGCTACTCGTTACTTTCAGTATCGCCTCAGGATTTGTCGGTGCCTATGTGGTGTGTGGGGCAGGCGGATTTCTCTCTCTCACCGACCTCACCTATGGCCTACAACACGATTACGTCCCTTGGCATCTATGGTCGGGTTATGTGAAGTCGCTCGTTTTTGCCTTCATTATCGCCAGTGTGAGCGGCTATTTCGGCTACACGGTGCAGGGCGGTAGCATCGAAGTGGGCAAGGCAGGCACCAACTCCGTAGTAGTGAGCAGTGTGCTCATATTGTTCACCGACCTGTTGTTGACAAATCTTCTGATGGGATAACTCAAAGCTCACAACTCACAACTCATAGCTCATAGCTCACAACTCACAACTCACAACTCAAAGCTCACAACTCAAAGCTCACAACGTGATTACCCTTACCGACATACACAAACGCTTCGATGACCAGCACGTGTTGCATGGCATCACTGCCCGTTTCGAGGAGGGCAAGACCAACCTCATCATCGGCCGTAGCGGCTCAGGCAAAACTGTGCTGCTTCGCTGCATCGTAGGGCTGCTCACCCCCGACCGGGGCGAAGTGCTCTACGACGGGCGCAACATCCACCACCTCTCCAAACGCGACAGTACCCTGCTCCGTCAAGAGATGGGCATGCTCTTTCAGGGTGCTGCCCTGTTTGATTCCATGAATGTGCTCCGCAACGTCCTCTTTCCCCTCGAGATGTTCTCCTCGAAGACTTCGCGCGAGCAGCTCGACCGTGCCCGCTTCTGTCTCGACCGTGTAGGTCTCATCGATGCAGAGAAGAAGATGCCCTCCGAGCTCAGTGGTGGCATGCAGAAGCGTGTTGCCATTGCCCGTGCCATCGCCTTAGAGCCCCGCTACCTCTTTTGCGACGAACCCAACTCGGGGCTCGACCCCATCTCGTCGCGCATCATTGATCGTCTCATCAGCGACATCACCCACGAGTATGGTATCACCACCATCGTCAATACCCACGACATGGCCTCTGTGCGCAATATCGGTGAGCAGATACTCTTCATCCATGAGGGAAACGCCGAGTGGACAGGTACCAGTGACGACCTCGCCACCACCCCAAGCCGACATCTGCAAGAGTTCTTGGATATAAAGGGAGATCCCCATACATAATTTGCGGATTCCGCAATCTCTTGTTTCGATTGTTTAGGATAATTTGCTGAATATCCCTATGTTGATTCGGCAACGGGTTGACGGGTTTATTTTATAAGAAATCTTAAGAAAAATATGATTTTTACGGCATTAAGTATGCTGTATTATAAAAAAAATGTATAAATTTGCGCCCTCTTTATAGAGTTTTTGGGTAAGAAGATTGTATTTAATCTATTTGATAATTTTTATTTAATAACTAATTCATTTACAAAAATGAGAAGAAACTATCGTAACCTATTCATGGTAGGTGTGATGGCTTTTGCTACCTGTCTTACGAGCTGTAAGAAGGATGAAGGCCCTACCTTGGATATCACTGTAAATGGCAGTGAAGAACTGGCCGAAGAGATTCGCTCTACTTCAGCCTCGTTCACTCTCAAGACATCAGATGTAGACTCTGTAGCCTATTACGTGGAGCTGGGCGCTGCATCGGAGAGTGACTATGACGCAACCGTACTTTATGCTACAGCAAGAGATTCAGGTCGTGTGGTGCCCGTTGTTGACGGCGAGAACACTATCACCGTGTACAGCCTTGAGGGTAACACAGAGTACACCGTATTCTTTGTATATGCAAAGGATGGCAAGTTCGTGATGAAGTCAAAGGTGTTCACCACACCCGCTTACGACCGCATCATCACTGTTGTGGAGTCTAAGAAGGATGGATTCAAGTTCCACTTCAATGTGCCTGACACCATGCATTATATGTATGCATTCCTTCCAGCTGAGCAGTATCATGCCTTCCGTAACAACTGGGGACACAACGACCTTGGGTTCTTGAGCGACGGTAGAAAATTGAAGGGCCCTCAGACGGTAACAATCAATAGCGGTGAGGATTGGATTGATGAAGGTGACGGCGGATTTTTCATTCACCCGGGTTCATCATATATGCTTTTGATGGGTGAGTGTGATGCTGAAGGTAACCTTTATGCAGAGATCAATGAAGACTATGTGAACGATGATCCCTGGGGAGGTGGCTGGGGTCCCTTGGCACCTGCTACTCGTGAAGGAAGCTCTACTGCCCCTCGTATGGGTGACTATACAGAAGAGCCTTGGTATACTGATGACATGTATCCTTCAAAGACTTATGCCCGTCAGCACCTTTTGGCTGCTCTCACCATGGTTGACAGCAAGGTAAAAGTTGAGTTGACTGGTAAGACCGAGCGTCGTATCAAGATTCGTTGTTCTGCAGAGGATGGTGTAGAGTATGTTGTAGCTCCGATGATGAAAGCCCAATATGAGGACTTTGTAAACCTCGTTACCGAAGTGGCCGTGCCTTCTACTCTGCTTGAGTACTATGGATATGACAGATATAGCGGAACTCAAGATTTCGAGTTAGATGAAAACTCTATTTCTATTGCCGTAGACTCAACATACGTAATCAGCGTAGTGGGTGTATATGATGAGGATGCTTCGATTATCAGCTACGACACTTTGCAGGTAACATTGACCAAATCTACAAAGCCTGCTGCTGAGGTTACGGTTACAGGTTTGGAGCCTACTGATGCCAATTTCGTATGGTTCAACGTGAAGTCTGAGAAACAGAACGTATATGCAGCCAAGCACATAGCCAACTACACCAAGGAGGTAAAGAAAATGCTCAATGAAGGTTATACCTATGAGATGCTTCTCGAATACTATGGTGAGTATCTTTCTGAGGAGGATGTAAAGGCTATCAACAGCGCCGAGGGTCTCAACCTCAGCATCTATTCTATGGAGGATAGCGAGACAACACTCTTGATTGGTGCCTTCAACGAAGAGGAGGGTATGACAGCGTATGCAGGTGTTGGTCGCTCGGCTGAAAAGCCAGCTTTGGATCCTGTGGACAGCCCCTTGTTTGAGGATTTGAAGGGCGAGTGGACAGCACGCTTCATTCATCAGGTGAGTGAGTATAGCTATGAGACTTTTGACTATACTTACTATACTGATACTACTTACACAACCCTCACTCTCGGTGAGAGCTTCGACAACTCTCCTGCTACATTCGACGCTTCTCACGAGTACTATGCAAATGTATATAATAGCCACTACAACACAGCTATTGAAAATGGTGCTACAGAGGCTGAGGCTGACGAGTATGCTCAGAAGATGGTAGCTGAACAGTTCGCTGAGTATAAGGCTATGGTGACCAAGTATGAGAACAAGTACAAGGGTCAGAACTACATCCTTGGTCTTGGACTTAACGAGGCTCACACCTTCGCAACACCTTGGGATCTCTTCTGCGCTACCAACTATACAGCAGCTGACGTAGAGGAACTCTTCTATGCATACGGTCCTAAGTTGTTCTTCCAGGTACAGCAAGATGGTTCACTCCAGCTCCTTTGCGATGCAACAATGACCTCTCTTACTCCTGCTGCAGCGTGGGGCAGCTCTGAATACGTTGTGGTTGGCTATAATCCCACCAATTCGGATAATCCTTACAATGGTAACTTCCCTGTAGAAATCTCAGAAGACAAGAACACTCTCGTAATCAAGGGTGTTGACAATGGCGGTGAGATGTGCTATCCCGCTATCGCTTATTGGGAGTATGGTGTATGGTTGGCTTTCCGCTACTCAACAATCGAAGATGTAGTGCTCACTCGTGGTGCTGTAGCTGATGAAGAGGTAGAGGAGCCTGCTACACGTGTTGCTAAGGTCGCTTTCGAGAGACCTACTACAGGCAGCCGCATCAAGCGTACATATTTGCCTGAGGTAGCTATGCCTAAGGCTAAGACCGTAGAGATGAACTACGTTCCCGTACTTGAGAAGCTTCAGGAGAAGTTCAACAAGTACAACGAGCGCATGAGCAAGTAATGCAAGCAAGTTAATGGACAATAGAGGGGATACGACCCTCTCTATTGTCATTCTGAGCGTAGCGAAGAATCTCAATATGGTATGTTTGCGAGATTCTTCGCTTTGCTAAGAATGACAAGATGGGTTGGAAGTATACCTTTATATATTAAGTATAAATCAAATGAAAAAATTTATCTATTCACTTTTTGCCTTCGTCCTGTTGCTCGGTATGGCATCGTGCAATGAGGAAGAGAAGTTGTTGGACGGTAAGCCCGTACTCTCTACATCTGCTGACATCTTTGTTGCCGATGGTGAGGAGGAACTGGTGATTACCGTTAAGGTGGGCGATGTAGATGTGACCGAGGATGCCACAATCTATGTGAATAATAAGGCCATGCAGGGTAATGTGTTCACAACAACCACAGCCAAGAACTATAAGTTCTACGCCAGCTACAATGGAAAGCTTTCCAATACGGTTACCGTAACGGCTGCTAACCCTGCTCTCTACCTTGAGCTTCCCGAAGATACTCAGCCCGACAAGTTTGATGGTTTCCATCATAAGGTCTTGATGACTCAGGCCACAGGTACATGGTGTGGCTACTGCCCCTATATGATTCGTGCCATCGAACTCTTCCAGGAGAACGGCTCCAATGCTGCCAATACGGTCATTGTAGCTACTCATAGTGGTGATGAAATCAGCTGTACTGCTTCAGATGCCGTGGTGCGTGCCTTAAAGGTTGAGGGTTTCCCCTCATCGTTCTTCAATCTGAACCCTGATGCTATCATTGAGAACAATGATCCCACGGTGAATGCAGAGAATATCAATGCAGCTGCTGGCATGGAACTGATGGAAGAGGCTCGTGTAGGCATTACGGCTACATCGGCCACTTCTGCCGACAAATCCGTAATTGCTGTACGTACTGCTGTCAAGGTAGGCAAGCCAGGTTCATACCGCATCAATGTATGGTTGGTTGAGGATGCCATATCGGCATATCAATCCAGCTATTGGGCAGAATTCACTCAAGGCGTTATTGACCATAACCACGTGTTGCGTGCAGCCAGCTGCGAGTCTCCCATTCAGGGCGAATCGCTGGGTGGCAAGAACTCTTGCAGGCAAGGCGAGACATTCGAGCTTTATCATGAGTTCAATGTCGCTGAGGCAGCTATCTCCAATGTTGCCAACTGCAAGGTGGTGGTATTGGTAACGGCAGGGGTCAACTCAAAGTTCTATGTAGACAATGTCATAGAGTGCCCTGTGGGTGAATCTGTGCCGTTTGCATACAGCAAATAATTGTAGCCCCAGGCTATGCGAAAGAATTATCTATCAATGATTGTCACGCTACTCCTCCTTGCAGGGGTAGCGTGCGATCGTAATGAGGAACCTCGTCTGGCATTTGCCCGTATGGTGCCAACGTTGTCGCCAAATGATACCGTATTACATTTAGGTATCGAGAGCAATACGGATTGGACACTCGTCTCTGATGAATCATGGTGCAGTCCTTCGCTTACTGTGGGCTATGAGTGTATGGAGGTGCAAGTGGCTATTGCTGCTAATGACGGCCAGGACGAGCGCTCTGCCACATTGACTCTCAGCAGCTCCGATGGGGGGCTCGTGCAGACAATGCAGATTGTCCAGCAACGTCTCACGCCCGATTCTACCACCCACTACCGTCTCCCCGTGGTGTTTCATGTATTATATAATAAGGAGGGAAACAAGAAACAGAATGTCATCGAAGGGCATTTGGCTACGCTCATCGAGGGTGTCAATGATGTTTATGCACGGTGTGGTGCCTACCTCGGTGTGGAGTTCGTGATGGCAGCCGAAGACCCTGACGGTAACCTGCTTGCCGAGCCGGGTGTTGACCGTCATAGAATCAACCTCACCTCCATCAACAGCAGCGCCTTTATGGGCTACGGACGCGAGCCAAAGAAGTACTGTGAGTATATGTGGGATCCCGACCGCTATGTCAATATCTTTGTCTACACGTTTGAAGATAAGGGCATACTCGGCATCTCGCACTTTCCCTATGTCGTCAAGCCGCACTCGTTGGAAGGACTTACCGAACTGGAGTACGATGCCGACTGGAGCGAGCTGCCCTGGCCGCAGTGTGTGAGCATCAACAACGAGTATATCTATTCGCACGAGGAGTACTATACGATGACTGATGTAGTGAACACGCTGGCTCATGAGTTGGGACATTTCCTCGGCTTGCGCCATGCCTTCTCAGAGGATCCCGAGACCTACGACCGAGACATCTGTCTCGACAGCGACTTTTGCACCGATACACCCACCTACAATAAGGTGGCTTACGACAAGTTTATGCAGGGTTGCATGACATCGGGGGGCAGTGTCGACGACAATGAGAAGCAGCTGCTTATGATGCGCGAGAACTGCGAGACGGGCGAGGAGTTCCGCTCAACGAATATCATGGACTATGCCTATACCGAGGCCAACCGCTTCACTCCCCAGCAGGCTGCCCGCATACGCTACGTGCTGGAGCACAGTCCCTATATCCCTGGCCCCAAAGTGCGCTTGCCCGAGCAGAAGCCTACGACAAAAGCGACACGCACGAATACCTATAAGCTGGTGACGTTCGAGTAAGCAGCAGTTCTAATTCCTCTGGTTGCAATCGTTTAGTGACGTGTAAGAAATAACCTGAAGCAGCTTGTTTTTTACATGTCACTAAACGTTTTCCGTCGTAGGGGAATTCGTTTTTGCACAGGAACTCTTGCAGGAATACGTGTGACACTACTTTTGTTGGGTTGCACTACCCAATCCTTGATTATTCTTGGCTTCCCTACAAACTGGATGCTCGACCCCTCGATATTGTCCGGATTTGATATCCTCAGACGCACCCAAACGCGTTGGCTATTACCTTTATGATGCCCCGGTTCCCACCTGGGCATATCAAGGAGCATACGCTCTACCTTGTTGTGGAATATGGAATCACCGTTACCATGAATGCGCTGTAAGTTACTTATGCTCCCGTCACGCTCTACCACGGCATCGTAGGTCGCATTGCAAGTGTCTGAGGCGTTGGTATACAACCCATATCCCTTGACATACTTGTGAAATGCATTCACGGTATCTGGTGTTTCTGAAACGCCGTAAACAAACCGTGGCATCTGATTGACCCACGAATAGACTAACGTGGCGATTCCTTTGGTCTCTTCGTAGATTACTTTGTGTGGCACTGCAAATGTGCTGTCAATGCCTACTTCTGTGAACTTGAGAAACTGGACGCTCTCTTCAGCCGAGATTCTCACAGTGATGGAGTCGTCTGGCTCTGCATGTGCCATCGTTCGAACTCCAAGCAGTAAGAGCAGCAATAGATATTTCATTGACGTAACGATTAGTTTTGTTGCAAAGGTATGAAAAGGCATAATATGTCCCAAACATTCAGGCTTACAAAATACTTACAATAGCGTGTCTCCCGATGAAAAGGCCTGTTCCCGCATTCTGCGACCGAAGAATACAAAAGCGCCCATTTCATCGAGGAAGGGAGAACTGTAAGAGTTTTTGCCCGAGTGATAGCCACTTATCTCCTGCGCTTCACGCCACCTACCCATCGAGGCAGGCCTTGCCGTGTAGTGTATCAGTTGGAACTATAGGAAAAAGCCGATTTCATCCGCATCGATGAAATCGGCTTCTTGTATTATGCATTAATGGTGTCCTCGCAGACCCTACTTATTCCACTCCTTCATTGGTCATGACGAGAGTGAAGCTGGCTGCATTGTCCTCTTCGCCATCGTAGCAGACGGTGATGAGCGCCTCGGCGCGATAAACCTCACTGCTCATCGTGGGGGTGTAGTGAATCTCAAGCGGCAGTGGGGTGCCGGCAGTGATGGTACCCGATGCGCTGGTAGAGTAGCCGAGGTGAGGCAGTGTCATCTGACAACCACCGAAGGCGCAAATCTCAATCATAGTCTGGTTGAGCGACTTTACCGTTATGGTGACTTGCCCGTCTTTGTCGCCCACGAGGTCGATGCCCGGCACGAAGCGTGTCATGCCCATGGCTGTGTAGGCTTCATCGAGCTTGGAGGAGGTATAGGTAGAGCCATTGCTGATGGTGTCTTCGCCGCAAAGGAAGGTCAGCTCCTTCACCTCCACTACGCCACCGTTTTGGTTGCCTTGAGGAATGGAATCCTGGGTAAGATCCTTCTCTGAGAAATGATGCTCGGCTGCCTGCAGTACTCCGTCTGTATCGTTATATACGAAAGCTACTACGGAGAGATTGTCGATGTCCCAATTGTCGCGTACATCAATGTAGTGAACGGTGTTACTTGGGATAGTGACCGCTTCACCCCACTGTCCGTTCACTAAGGCGCGAAATACATGGTGATGGTTGTAGTTGGCATCGAGCGTGCCGCCATTCTGCTGCACTGTGTTGATATTGCTCTCGGTAATCCATAGTTGCAGGTTGTTGCCCTCCATAGGGACGTTGGAGACGATTTCGGTGTTGATGTAGAGTCGGGTGCTGTCGTCTACCACCTTGCAGTCGAGGGCGATATCCACCACTGCCTCTTGATTTAGGGCCTCGCGTGCATAGGCAGCCCATTCGGTATGCTTGAGTAGTCCTGAGGTGCGATTGATGAGTCCGATGGGATAGGCCTCTATGCCCCAGTGCGTGGCATAGATGTCTCCCTCGGGTTGCATGAGCCCGATGACGTTGGGGTTGCTACCCTCGGCGATGCCAAAGTGCCCGGCATGGATGGCTACGGCAATCACATCCTCTTCATATTGTGTCTGCAGTTCGCTGATGACCTTATGAGCCTCGGGACAGTTTGAACAGAATTGTCCAGTGAAGTCCTCCAACAAGATTCTGCGCTTGGCCTCGATGGCGGGCAGCTCTTCATAACGCTCTTCTTCGGGGATGACGTCGCTACAGCTGAATAGTAGGGGTAGAATGAGAAGGTACAGGAGCTTTTTCATTGTTTTTTTTGTTTTTGCTTTGTCATTCTGAGCAACGCGAAGAATGCTTGCGCTCAGCTCGTCTGAGAATCTCAGTAGGTTTTAATTGGAGCTCCTTCACATGCGTTCAGGATGACACTATGTGTTGAATTAGAAATTATAGTTATACGACAATTGTACGCCACGGCTTGCTGGTACATAGCGGCAAACACCTCCGGCACAGTTGAATCCGGCACGGGTACGGCCATAGCTGAGCATGAGGCGATGGGCCTCGTAGTTGAAGGTGACGGAGCCCATGTAATAGTGCAGGTTGGTAACGCCGCAGTTCCACATGTCGCTCACGGTAAACATGAGATAGGGGAGTGCCGACAGCTCAACAAGGGCGTAGCACCAGTCGCCCTCGTCCTGACGGGTGGAGAGGTACTGCAGTTCGCTGCGCAACGTGTATCGGCTGTTTATCTTGTACTGCCCTTCGAGTACACCAATGTTGGCGTGTATCATGCCGCCCTCACCCTCCACGACGGTTTGGTTGTAGTGCTGGTTCATATACATGGCGTTGAGCTTGAAGTCCTTAGTGATGCGCTTCTCCAACTGCAGATTGATGTCTTGGTAGTAAAGTTCCTTGCCCATCTTGAAGAAGGAAGCCGTGTATCCGTCAGTGCCCATCAGTGTGCCGTGGTTCATCTCTACCGGATGCTTGTCGAGGGCGCGTATATGGCTCATGTTGAGCTTTACCTTGGTGCCATACTTGCCGCCGAGGGCAGTCTTGCGCTTGAAGGTGTAGGATGCTTCTCCCTGGAAGGCCCATTCGCCATCGGCATTCTGCGTGGCATAGGGGTAGAGGGCGGGCAGCGCATAGGTGTGCTGGTAGGCAAAGGCGGGCATGTGATTGATATGGGCTGCCATGCCTTCGCGTGAACGCTGGCTGCGGTAGGCCATGTTGTCGCTGCGTTTGGCTTGTAGGAGGATGGCGAGCCCGCGAGTGGAGTAGGATCCCGAGAGCATCAGTGCCTGTCCCTTATGATAGGTGTATCCGTTGTCGAAAGAGGGGTCTTGACCCTTCCATGCATACTCGGCCAGCAGGCTATAGTTGCCCATCTGGAAACGGGAGCGCACATCGAAGGCACCAATGTTTGTAGGCAGGTTGAGGCGCAGGTTGGTACCCGGCACAATGATGTTTTCATCGGCCTCGTGCTTCAAGACATACGAGCCGCCCACCATCCAGGTGATACCGCGCTCCTGCATGGCGGTGCTGTAGTGGTCGATGTTCATCTCAGCATCGGTGCCTGCTACCCAAGCCTTTCGGCTCCAGTTCCAATAGGTGCGCTGCACACCGCCGAGCACCTTCCACTGAACACCAGGGATGGCTGTGAGGTTAAGTCGGGCACCGCGTAGCGCATTGTCGATACCCAGGCTGCGCTCCTCATAGGTGCGGAAGATAAAGCCGCTGCCAAATTGGTCGTATATGTCGCCCACGGTGAGTTCGGCACCGTTGAGCTTACCCTTAATATAAATGTGGGGGATGCCCCAACCCTGAAACTCGGGCTCGAAGCCGGGGAGCGGGAATTGGGTGAACTCGAGTCTCGCTCCTGCATCTACATACCTACTCATCATATAGAGGTCGGCATACGTGTTGGTCAGTGCCCAGTTGTCGTAGCTGCCCGTACCTATACTCTCATCCTCCTGTGGTACGAGGATATCGCTCTGTATGCTACCATGCAGAGTCACCTTCTGCGACTCATCGCCAAGGTCTTGTGCCGCCATACATAACGGCAACAGTCCTGCCAAAGCGAGGACTGTCAGTTGTTTGCCATATTTCATTTAAATCCCTTTACTTCTTTTTTACCAGCTCACGAACCTTCTCGATGAGATGCTCCTCAGAGCCATCGGTGTATCCGCTGCGCGAATCTACAATCTTGCCTTTGCCATCAACAACCAGTACGTGTGGTATGGTTTGTATGCCCAGGGCACGACGGAAGTCGCTGTTGGGGTCGAGCAACACCTCATATTCCCAACCGTTGCCGTCAACTAAGGGCTTTACCTTGTTGATGTTCTGCGCTTGGTCTATTGACACGATAATGACCTTTACGCCTGTCTCGTCCTGCCAGTCGGGGTATACCTCGTGGATGGCACTGAGCTCGCGGTTACATGGCTTACACCAGGTGGCAAAGAAACTGATGATAAACGGCTTGCCATCGTTGTTCAGCTTGGCAGTGTTGATTGTCTTTCCCTCCAATGTCTTGAGCTGTACAGAGGGGAGTTGCGCCTTGGCGGCAATACTTGCCATAAGCAACATGGCAAAGAGTAATAAAATTCTATTGTTCTTCATTATTCAAGATGATTTGACTGCAAAAGTACACATTTTTTCTAATTATTCACGTGTTTTTATTACCTTTGCAATTCATAAATCTACATAAATATATAATTATACTACGGTAATAAAATGAAAAGATTGTTTTTGGCTATACTGCTTGGGGTGAGCACACTCACGCTTTGGGCCGTACCAGCCAAGCGCATAACGATGAGAGTAGAGCAGCCCGACGGTACGGTGCTGACACTGACCCAGCGAGGCGATGAACACTTCCACTACTTGATGACTGAAGATGGCGTAGTAGTAAAACCGAATGGTAAGGGATATTACTATGCCGATATCGCTGATGGAAAAATCATAACAAGTAAGCGCCTTGCTCATGCCCGAGAGAACCGGAGTCCGGAGGAAATTCAGTTTGTAGAGACGCTTCCCAGCATAAATGAATTGTATGGCGTGGCCATGCAGCGTGAGAGCACGGCACAGCGTGTGCGTGCCGCTCGTGCCCCGCAGCGGGCAGGTGAGGTGGCTACTACTGGTGAGGTATACATTCCTGTGCTGCTGGTACAGTATAGCGACATGAAGTTCTTTGCGGCCGACCCGAAGGCTCAGTTTGAGAATCATATCAATGGTGATGACTACAAGGACGAGGGTGGATACGGCAGTGTGAAGGAGTACTTTGAGGATCAGTCGGAGGGGCAGTTTATCCCCAAGTTTGAGATTATTGGTCCCGTAGACCTTCCCAACAAAATGGTTTACTATGGCGGCAACGACGAGAATGGTGCTGATCAAAGAGCTCAAGAGATGATAGAGGAGGCTTGCAAAAGAGCCAACACGGAAACCGACTTCTCGAAATTCGACAACAATGGCGATGGCTACGTCGACATCGTCTACGTCATCTATGCCGGCTATGGCGAGGCTTCAAATACGGCCAAGTTGGCTGATGCTATTTGGCCGCACCAATGGTATGTGAGCAAAGATATTACACTGGACGGCGTGAAGATTGCCAAGTATGCCTGCAACAATGAACGCGATGGCTGGGAGGGAGAAGTGTTGGATGGTATCGGTACCTTCTGCCATGAGTTCTCCCACTGCTTGGGGTTGCCCGACTTCTACCCCACCGATGACTCTGACTTAAACGGATTCGGAATGGAGAGTTGGAGTCTGATGCACTATGGCTGCTACAACAATAACGGACATACCCCCTGCGGATATACAGGTTATGAAAAGGATTTCCTCGGATGGAAGGATATGATAGTATTGGAAGAACCTGCCGATGTTACACTCACCGCCTTGAGCGAAGGAGGAGATGCCTACAAAATTGTGAACGATGCGAATCCCAATGAATACTATATAGTGGAAAACCACCAACGCACCAAATGGGATACCTACATTCCTGCCGAGGGTATGCTGGTGATACATGTAGACTACCTTGAGTCGGCTTGGCAGAACAATGCCGTGAACAATACGTCGACGCATCAGCGCATGACCATCATCCCCGCTGACAATAAACTTACAAGAAACACACAAAGCGGCGATACCTACCCCGGTACAACGGGTAATACGGAACTGACGGCTACCAGTACACCTGCAGCTATCGTATATGCCGATGAATATATGGGTAAGGATATCACTGGTATTGTGGCTGAGGGTGATGTGGTGAAGTTCTCCTTTATGAGGGGAGCACTCCCCGTACCCACGCTGAATGTTCCTACCGAGGTGACAGAGAACGCTTTCACCGTGACATGGCAGGATCTGCCCGGTATCAAGGAATATGAAGTGAAGCTTGATATGCTGGAAGAGAATCCCTATATGCTCGACGAGGATTTCGAGAAGGTTAAGAAGGGCAACTCTGACATCGGTACCATCCTTGACAGCTATACCAATCAGGCTGGCTGGTACGGACAGGGAGTGTTCGGACTCGATGGTGCCATTCGCATTGGTTCGTCTACTGCACAGGGCGCTGTTAAAACTTCATCCTTTAGTAGTGATTCTACGGCCTTTACCGTCCTGTTTAGTGTTCGTAAGAGCGAAGCTAATGATCAGAACGCCTTTATGTATATGGGTGTAGGTGATGAAGGTTGGGGCAACTGGATATATTCCGTTTGGGGTGTCCCTGTGGACGACGACGAATGGTTGCACTACTTCGTAGTGATGGATACTATAGGCAGCAATTCGTATATCTATATGATTACCGAAGACAATGAACAGACTACAGTCAAAGAGTCGACTCGTGTAGACCTCGACTATATATACATTCTCCCAGGTGACCGCACTGCCGAGTTGCTGGGCGATAGCGATGAAGATAGTGGTGACAAGGGCAGCGAAGCACCCAAGCGGACGAGATATAGACAGCTGCAGTCTGTGCGTATGACGCAAGCGAGTGCCACACGTATGGCTCCGGCAATGCGAGCACCCCAGGCAGCCTCGGAGGAGCGTGGCATCCAAAAGAAACGCTACTATGTGACTACTATCCATACATTGCGTACTGACGGCGATTCATGCCGATTCGAGAACCTTGACGGCGGTTTATATCGCACTTCTGTGCGCAGTGTGAGAGATAGTGTATACTCACGCTACTCAAACGTGGTGGAAGTGGAACTTGTAGACAGCATGCTGCCGCAGGTGGATGTGGAGGTAGAGTATGAAATCAACAACGACAGTCTCTACTTCGTGACCAGCGATTCAACCATATCGATATACTACACCCTTGATGGCACTACGCCTACAGCCTACAGCCATCACTACGAAGCTCCCCTTACGCTCACTGAGAAGAATACGCTCTATTATGTAGTGCGCAAGGAGGGATACCGCCGTTCGCCCTACTGTCGCATCAAGAACTGGTTTGAGGCCGACGGAGCCACCTACCGGATAGAGTCTACCGTGACACCCCGTGTGAGAGTGTCGGAGACCGATGGAGGGAATACTGCCCAATCTTACAGTGGGCATGTATCCATCGCCAATGAGGTGGATTACGATTCCATCGTATTCACTATCAGTGGAATTGACGACAGGGCCTTCAGTAATGCCACTCAGTTGCGTAGTATAGCGGTGAGTGGTGCTGCTTTGCAGAGCGTCGGTAAGGAGTTGTTCCACGGATGTACCTCACTGAACGCTGTGGTATGGGACACTGACCTGCCCATCGCCGCCGATCTGTTTGACAATACATCATACCAGAATCTGCTGATATATGTAGATGAGAAGGGCGAATTTGTCCATCCGCTCATCGACGAGAAGCGCATCACATTGGTCGAGAATGGACAGGCCGACACGCTGAAGCTGGCTGCCAACTTCCCGTTCTATGCGCCCCGTGCTTTCATGTCCAAGCATGTAAGTTATGAGCGTACCTTCACGCAGACCACTGGCCTGGGCTCTGCTGCCGGATGGGAGGCTATCACGTTGCCCTACGACGTGCAGCACTTTGTCCACTCGGTCAAGGCCGACGTTGCTCCCTTCGGATGCGATGCTGCAAACCACTTCTGGCTGGCCAAGTATGAGAATAACGGATTCGTGGCAACCACACAAATGGCAGCCAACGTGCCCTATATCATCGCCATGCCCAACAATGCCGAGTATGGCAACAATTCACTGAGCGGTACGGTGGCCTTCACGGCCGACAATGTTACCATTGAGGGCACCGATATTGTTGCCGGTAGCCAAGGAAGCAGCTTCAGCTTTGTGCCCTCGTATGACATCATCACTCCGAGTGCCGATGTTTATGCTTTGAATGTGAACAACAAGTTTGGATCCTACAGCGCAGGTAGCGTCTTCGTTCCCGAGAAATACAACGTCAGCCCCTTCTCGGCCTATATTGCCACTGCTACGGGCACACAGGGTGCTCCCCTGTTCCGCATACAGATGCAGGATGAGGCTGAGGAAGATGTCGCATACGGCTTCTCTGTTGCTGTCAATGGAGATATCGTATACGTCACCCTCCCTGAGGCGCGCTCCATCACCGTATACGATATGGTGGGCCGCAAGGTATACACCATAGACGGTCAGGAGGGTGTCAATGAGATTGCCCACCTGGGTGAGGGCATCTATATGATTGAGAAAACAAAAGTTTATGTGAAACGTTAATTTTTGCACTGCCACAAATATGAAAAAGGTGCTATTCCCACTATTTGCAGTTATATTACTGACGGTAAGTTCGTGCACTGTAGAGATTCCTCCCGTGCTCACTGCCATTGTTGTCGACAGCATTACCGTAGATGCTGTATACTGCCGCATTGCAGTGACCGAAGGCAGTGTCGATGACTGTGGCTTCTACTATGGGACATCGAAGAACAGCGTCAGCAACAACAAGTCAGAGAAGGTGGCGGCCATCCATTCCGCTTCGGAAATCAGTGGTGTCATCACTGGATTGACCCCCAACACAACCTATTACATCAAGGGCTATGCCATGAACGAGAAGGGAAAGGCAAACACTGAAATGATTGCTGTAAAGACACTGACCCGCTCTCCCGAGGTTGGTGACAACTTACACCCTGGTATCACTGAATAAAACGTAAAGCAGACAATAGATGAAAGAATTTGTAATATCTGAGGCGCAGACTGAGCGTGCCGTACTCGTGGGGCTCATCACGCAGGCGCAGAACGAGCAGAAGACACAAGAGTATCTCGATGAACTGGCCTTCCTGGCCGAAACGGCGGGAGCCGAGGTAGTGAAGTGCTTCACCCAGAAGCTCGACTCGCCCAATTCGGTGACCTACGTGGGCAAAGGCAAGTTGCAGGAGATACGCGAATATATTGAGTTCTGTGCCGAGGAGCCCGAGGAGGACGAGCTTGGTAATATCCCCCCAAGCCGCGAGGTGGGTATGGTCATCTTCGACGATGAACTATCGGCCAAGCAGCTCCGCAACATTGAGGCCGAACTCAAGGTGAAGATCCTTGACCGCACTTCGCTCATCCTCGATATCTTTGCCATGCGTGCCCAGACGGCCAATGCGAAGACGCAGGTGGAGCTGGCACAATACAAGTATATGCTTCCCCGTCTCACCCGCCTGTGGACTCACCTTGAGCGTCAGGGCGGTGGCTCCGGTGCCGGTGGCGGTAAGGGCTCGGTAGGTCTGCGTGGCCCGGGTGAGACGCAGCTCGAGATGGATCGCCGTATCATCCTCAACCGCATGTCGCTGCTCAAGAAACAGCTGGTCGAGATAGACAAGCAGAAAGCCACCCAGCGCAAGAACCGTGGCCGCCTCATCCGCGTGGCTCTCGTGGGATATACCAATGTGGGTAAGTCTACGCTGATGAACCTCCTTGCCAAGAGTGAGGTGTTTGCCGAGAACAAGCTCTTTGCCACACTCGACACAACGGTGCGTAAGGTCATCATCGAGAACCTGCCGTTCTTGCTCTCCGACACCGTAGGCTTCATTCGCAAGCTTCCTACCGACCTCGTTGACTCCTTCAAGTCGACCCTTGATGAGGTGCGCGAAGCCGATCTCCTGCTTCATGTGGTAGATATCTCTCATCCCGATTTCGAAGACCAGATTAAAGTGGTGGAGAAGACCTTGGCCGACCTTGGCTGTAGCGAGAAGCCGCTGGTACTCATCTTCAACAAGACCGATGCCTATACCTTCACCCCGAAGGAGGAGGACGACCTCACGTCCAAGACCAAGGCGAACGTGTCGCTCGACGAACTCATGCAGACCTGGATGGCCAAGATGCACGATAGCTGCATCTTCATCTCGGCTCGCGAGCGCGACAACATCGAGAACCTCAAGACGATGATGTATAATCGCGTGCGCGAACTCCACGTGCAGAAATACCCCTACAACGACTTCCTGTACCAGACGTACGAAGAATGATTAAGTAATGTGTGAAAGATAACCAGTTCCAAAAAATAAATATAAAATAGACAACTGTTCTCAATATTCCATCAACGGCAAACTTCTTCTTTTTCTTTCGGCTCGTCATAATTCAAGCGAACTTGATTCTGCTCTCGCTCACAGTGTCGGTGTCTGGCTAATTCTGTTCGTCCGCGGACGGCTCACGGTTGCAGATTTTCCCTTGTAAAGGATGTGGTTTTTGTTTTATTGCGTAAACTAAAAATTCCTTTGTGAGGATTGTTTTTGCTTCTGCGGTAAACCGAGAAAATACACTGCATCCTCTGTGAAGTATTCAAGCAAGCTTGATATTATTTCGCTCGTTTATTCGTTTATTTGCGGTAAAACCGAGAAAATACACTGCATCCCCTGTGAAATATTCAAGCAAGCTTGATATTATTTCGCTCGTTTATTCGTACCTTTGCAATACTTTTGGAATGTACACACACTTAAATGATAAAATACTATGGATTTGTTAAGTCAGATTATTGCGCGTGCCAAGAGTAACAAGCAGCGCATCGTACTCCCCGAAGGAACCGAGGAACGTACACTGAAAGCCGCCGACCGCCTTCTTGCCGATGAGGTAGCCGACCTGATTATTATCGGTAACCCGGAAGAGATTAAGGGGCTTGCAGCCCAATGGGGACTCACCCATCTGGACAAGGCCACCATCATCGATCCCGAGAATCATCCGAAGAAGGAGGAGTATGCCAACCTGCTCTACGAACTGCGCAAGAAGAAGGGCATGACACCTGAGGAGGCTCAGAAGCTGGTGACCAATCCGCTCTATCTCGGATGCCTAATCATCAAGGCTGGCGATGCCGACGGTCAGCTCGCTGGTGCACAGAATACTACCGGTAACGTATTGCGTCCAGCTTTGCAGATTATCAAGACTGCTCCGGGTATCAGCTGTGTATCAGGCGCTTTCGTAATGATTACCCAGACCCCGCAGTATGGTGAGAATGGTGTGCTCATCATGGGTGACTGTGCCGTGACTCCCGTACCCGATGCTGCCCAGCTCTCTCAGATTGCCGTATGCTGTGCCGATACCGCTCGCGCCGTAGCAGGTATCGGAGATCCCCGCGTGGCTATGCTGAGCTTCTCGACCAAGGGCTCGGCCAAGCATGAGTGTGTAGACAAGGTTACTGAGGCTCTGCGCTTGGCCAAGGAATTGGCTCCCGACCTTAAGATTGACGGTGAGTTGCAGGCCGATGCCGCTCTCGTACCCTCTGTAGGTGCCAGCAAAGCTCCCGGTTCTGAGATTGCCGGCAAGGCTAACGTACTCGTATTCCCCACACTCGAGGTAGGCAACATTGCCTATAAGCTCGTACAGCGCTTGGGCGGTGCCGAGGCTATCGGTCCCATTCTGCAGGGTATCGCGCGTCCAGTGAACGACCTCTCACGTGGTTGCTCTATCGATGACGTATATAACATGGTGGCCATCACTGCTTGTCAGGCACAGGCAGCAAAGTAAGAGCAGCCTCCCTCTGACCTTATACGAAGACTCCTTGGTGCCGATAAACTGGCAGGTGTCGCAATCGATGCTCCTTCCGCATCGGCTCAAGGAGGGGTGACTCGGACAGTACTGAAATAAAAAGAATATCAAAGTATTAACAAACAAATAATCCTCCTCAACCCCTTCCGCGATGACGGGAAGCCCCTCCTTGGGAGGGGTTGGGGAGGCTCCAATTTTATGAAAATCCTCGTATTAAATTGCGGTAGTTCATCCATCAAGTATAAACTCTTCGAGATGGACACCCAATCGGTACTCGCACAGGGCGGTATCGAGAAAATCGGCCTTCCAGGCTCATTCCTTAAGTTGACCTTGCCCAATGGCGAGAAGGTGGTACTCGAAAAAGACATCCAGGAGCACACCGCTGGTGTGGAGTTTATCCTGCAGACACTCACAGGTGCTGAGTATGGCGCATTGAAATCGCTCGACGAGCTTGATGCTGTAGGTCACCGTATGGTACACGGTGGTGAGAAGTTCAGCCAGTCGGTACTCCTCAATGAAGAGGTGTTGGCAGCTTTTGAGGCTTGTAACGACCTGGCTCCTCTGCACAACCCCGCCAACCTCAAGGGTGTGAACGCTATCACCGCACTGCTCCCCGAGATTCCTCAGGTGGGCGTGTTCGACACTGCTTTCCATCAGACTATGCCTGACTACGCCTATATGTATGCCGTTCCCTACGAATTGTACGAGAAGTACGGCGTGCGTCGCTATGGCTTCCATGGAACTTCACACCGCTACGTGTCACAGCGCGTATGTGAGTTCCTCGGCATCAAGCCCGAAGGCACTAAGATTATCACTTGCCACATCGGTAATGGTGCGTCTATCTCGGCCGTAGTGGATGGCAAGTGTGTAGACACCAGCATGGGTCTTACTCCGCTCGAAGGCCTCATGATGGGTACCCGCAGCGGCGACATCGATGGTGGTGCCGTGACCTTCATCATGGAAAAGGAGGGTTTGGACGCTACTGGCATCTCTAACCTCCTTAACAAGAAATCGGGCGTTCAGGGTATCTCAGGCGTGTCTTCTGACATGCGCGAGATCTGCGATGCCGTAGATGCAGGCAACCCCCGCGCTACTCTCGCACTCAATATGTATGAGTACCGCATCCGTAAGTACATCGGTTCGTACGCAGCTGCTATGGGTGGTGTCGACGTTATCCTCTTCACCGGTGGTGTAGGCGAGAACCAGGACAACACTCGCGAGGCTGTATGCCGTGGTCTCGAATTTATGGGCGTAGAACTCGACGTTCAGAAGAACAAGGGTTTGCGTGGCCAGGAGGCTGTAATCTCTACACCTGAATCAAAAGTGAAAGTGGTAGTCATCCCCACCGACGAGGAGCTGATGATCGCTACTGATACGATGAATTTGCTGTAAAAGGGAGTTCCCCCAACCCCTAACTCTCAAGCGAGACTCCTTGGTGCCGATAAACCGGCAGTTGTCGTAACCGCGACTCAAGGAGGGGGCTGCCAAGCATCGTTGAGATTATTTTATATAGTACAAACATTTTAGATATGCCTATTCCCACCTTCCTGAGGACTGGAGTTTCCCTCCTTAGGAGGGGGTAGGGAGGCCTCTTCCTTATGTACGAACAACTACTAAACCTCGACCCCGTAAAGATCAACTTCAGCAAATCCGGTATGGACTTGCTGAACATCGCCTTGGCCGTTGTCATGTACGGTGTAGCCCTCGGCATCAAGCCGGGTACCTTTGCCAAGGTGTTCCGCGAACCCAAGTCTATCCTCGTGGGCCTTATTGGTCAATGGATACTGATTCCCGCAATCACATTCCTCTTGATTATCATCTTCCACAAGCATATCACCCCGATGGTGGCTATGGGTATGATTCTGGTGGGCTCTTGTCCGGGAGGCAACGTGTCTAACTTCATCACCTCCATCTCAAGAGGTAACCGCGAGCTCTCGGTATCGATGTCGGCCGTGACCACTACGGCGGCCATCGTCACCACACCGGCCAACTTTGCCATCTGGGGTAGCCTCTATGTGCGCTACCTCAATCGCCATGCGGCCGATGCATTGCAGACGCTCACCATCCCTATCTGGGACATCTTTGTCACGGTGTTCATTCTGCTCGGCGTGCCCTTGGCATTGGGCGTCCTCACCACACACTATGCCCCGAAGGTGGCCAAGGCGCTCAACAAGCCCTTGCAGTACCTCTCCATCGTGGTGTTCCTCGCTATGGTGCTTATTTCGTTTTGGAACAACTTTGACATCTTCGTGAAGTACCTCAAGTGGGTTGTCCTTATCGTGTTCATCCACAACGGTTTGATACTCTTTACCGGCTATTGGCTCGGTGAACTCTCAGGCTTGCCGCGCCCCGACCGCCGCGCCATCACCATCGAGATGGGTATCCAGAACTCAGGCCTCGGACTCATCCTCCTGTTCAACCCCAACATCTTCCCGCCCGAACTGCAGAATGGCGGCATGCTCATCATTACCGCATGGTGGGGCATCTGGCATATCATTGCAGGCCTCACTGTCGCGGGCATCTTCCGCCTCCGCGATAAGTATAAGTGGAAAGAGTAAAAACTAATTAGGAGTTAGGAATTAGGAGTTAGGAGTTGAGGCTCCGCGACGTATCCATCCGGATGGTAATTCCTAATTCCTAACTCCTAATTCCTAATTGAAATCCCGTGCAAGTCTATAATAAAAACTTCGGATATGCGCTTCTGCGCAGCCTGTGGGTAAACCCCATCATCAGCCTATCGATGCGCCGCCTTGTCGTGCGAGGCAAGGAAAACCTGCCCAGAGACGGGGCCGTCATCATCGGTAGCAACCACACCAATGCGTTGCTCGACCCCTTGGTGATACTCCGCTCGATGAATCGCGCCACCGTCTTCATGACGCGTGCCGACATCTTCCGTCGCCCCCTCCTGCAAAAGGTGTTCACCTTCCTCAAGATGCTGCCCATCTACCGCATCCGCGATGGCTATGCTGCCGTGAAGCAGAACGAGGAAATCATACGCAAGTGCGTCGATGCGCTCCGCCACCGCTACCCGCTGGCCCTCTTCCCCGAGGCCACACATCGGGCCAAGCACTCGCTCATGGGCTTGAGCAAAGGCATCTTCCACATCGCCCTCGAGGCCAACAGGCAGTTTGGCCATGAGAAGCCCGTCTACATCGTGCCCACCGGCATAGAGTATGGCCGCTACTTCCGCTACCGCTCCAACGCGGTGGTTACTTATGGCGAGCCTATCAACGTCACCGAGTTTGTGCGCCAGCACGAGGGTGAGGTCACCCCAGCCCGCCTGCTGGCCATGCTGCGCGAGGAGCTGGCCCGCCGCATGAGCGAGCTCATCGCCTTCGTGCCCGACACCGAGACCTACGATGCCCGTTGGGAGCTTACCAAGCTATGTACCGCACAGTCGGCCCCCCTGTCGCCTGCCGAGCGCCTCACCCTCAACCGTGCCGCCATCGCCCACATCGTGGAGAAGACCGACAGCGACCCCGAGGCCGCCCAAGCCCTCTACGCCGATGCCCTGGCATTCAAGAAGGAGCGCCGCCTGCGCCGCATACACCCCTCGTCCACCGGGCATAAGCACCCCCTCATCGCCTCCATCGGCAACACCGTGGCCCTGCTTTGTGCCCTGCCCTACTATCTCTTCTGTGCAGTAGTGACCCTCCCCTCATGGGCATTGTCACACTATATCGTAAGCGGACTCAAGGACAAGGTCTTCAGCAACACCGCCCGCTTGGGTGTGAACCTCGCCCTGTGGCCCCTGCTCATCATCATCTGGAGCATCGTGGCCCTGTGTGCCCTGCCCTTAGTGCCCGCCCTGCTGGCCATCCTCCTGCTGTTGCCTGCCGTAGCCTTCTTCTACGACTACAACGCCTTCGCCCTCCACACCTGGAGCGACTGGCAATGGACACGGGCCAAGCACCTGCACGCCCGCCTCAAGGAGCTGCTCCGTCGGTGCAAGTGACGCTTCTCGGATACAACCAACAAACTGCACCAAGAAACAAAAATTAGTACCTCGATAAAAGGAATATTCCAAGTCTTGGAATGAATATTGCCAGTCTTGGAATATATATTGCCAGTCTTGGAATATAGAATAGTTCAGCAACCACACACTCTTTCAATGCGAAGGAGTGTATGGGATGACTGTTATATTATTTGTTGTCTTCTATTCGAAGCTGATGGCGAAACCGCCGCCGCGTGCCATGTCGAGGCTGAGGGTATCGGCCGAGGTAACCTGTTGTGTGCTGATGACGTAGGCCTGCGGGTTGGTGGCATAGTCGGCATCGGGAGCGTCGGCGTAGATGGTGGCCTCGTAGGTGCGGCCTGCCTCAAGGAAGTGGAGGGGCACGTCGACGTGGCGCTTGTGCTCATCGGTGATGCCACCTACGAACCACTGGCCGCTCTCTTTGGCTTGGCGGGCTATCACGAGGTAGTCGCCCGGCTCGGCAAGGAGGTACTCGGAGCGCTGCCAGTCGACAGCCACGTCTTTGATAAACTGGAAGGCATCCATGAACTTCTCATAGTGCTCGGGGAGATCGGCAGCCATCTGAAGGGGCGAATACATGGTGACGTAGAGGGCCAGCTGATTGGCGATGGTGGCGTTGACCTTCGAGTTGTTGTTGCCCCCAGTCACAGGGCCGAGGTCCATCTCGAAGATACCGGGTGTGTAGTCCATCGGTCCGCCATTGAGGCGTGTGAAGGGCAGGATGGTCACCAAGTGGGGCTTGGAGCCACCGAACGACTGGTACTCGGTGCCACGGGCGCTCTCGTTGCCGATGAGGTTAGGGTAGGTGCGGCAGAGTCCGGTGGGGCGAACGGCCTCGTGGGCATTGACCATGATATGGTGCTTGGCGGCCTCAGTCACGGCGTAGAGGTAGTGGTTGACCATCCACTGTCCGTAGTGGTACTCACCGCGCGGGATGATGTCGCCCACGTAGCCGCTCTTTACGGAGTTGTAGCCATACTGCTCCATGAGTTCGTAGGCCTTGTGCATGTGGCGCTCGTAGTTGCGCACCGATGAGGAGGTCTCGTGGTGCATCATGAGGCGCACGCCCTTGCTTTGGGCATAGGCATTGAGTGCCTTGATGTCGAAGTCGGGGTAGGGGGTGACGAAGTCGAACACATAGTCCTTGGAGTTGCCGGCCCAATCTTCCCAACCTTCATTCCAGCCCTCTACGAGCACTTGGTCGAAGCCATGCTCGGCGGCGAAGTCGATGTAGCGGCGCACGTTCTCATTGGTGGCTCCGTGGCGTCCGTTGCGTGAGGCGTTGGCATAGTCGGTCTGCCCCAGCTTCACGGTGGGGTAGTCGTCGGTATAGGCCCAGGTGCCCTTGCCCGAGATCATGTACCACCATACGCCCACATACTTGACGGGCTTGATCCACGATACATCGTCGTAGGCGCAAGGCTCGTTGAGGTTGAGCACGAGGCGTGAGGCGAGCTGCTTGCGGGCATCGTCGGTGACCTGTATGGTGCGCCAGGGAGTGTGGCAGGGTGTCTGCATGTAGCCTTTCCAACCTGTGGCATCGGGAGTGAGGTGCGACACGAAGGTGTAGCTGCCGGGGCGCAACTCGAGGTGCATGCAGGGGTAGTCGACGAGGGCTGCCTCGTGGAGGTTGATGTAGAGGCTATCGGCGGTGCGTAGCTGCAGGGAGGTCTGTACGCCAGTCATCGAGAAGGGTGTCTGCGATGAGTTGGGTGTGATGGCCTGTGGCATGAGGCCCTCAATCTCGGTGAGGCGTGACTCTACGTAGTCGTACTCCTGGGTGTCGTAGTCGCCGGGAATCCAGAAGGCGGTGTG
>Ga0233360_1000027_pt1 | contig 54800 bp, 50 predicted proteins | sample ElkDunMinimDraft_20_FD_180671 | JGI IMG/M metagenome (GOLD analysis project Ga0233360, IMG submission 180671) | Fecal eukaryotic communites from dung pellets of Tule Elk in California, USA - Elk Dung A0 | ecosystem: Host-associated > Mammals > Digestive system > Large intestine > Fecal | place...
AGACAGAGATGTTGTCAGCGATATGTGTGAAACATATGATGTTTTGGGTATCGTGGGCAACGGTTCGAGTTACAAAGTCCAGATGGATGCCGGAATTGAAAGCGCAAACCTGTTGATTGCGGTTACTGATTCTGATGAATTAAACATTCTTTGTTGCACACTGGCAAAAAAAGTAGGTAATTGCTCAACTGTAGCAAGGGTAAGAAATCCTGATTATAGTGACGAGCTTCTTTACCTGCGCGAAAAATTAGGACTTTCTATTACACTTAATCCCGAGCTTGAAACAGCAAACGAAATAGCAAGACTTTTAAAATTTCCCTCGGCATTGTCAATAAACGCATTTGCCAGAGGTCAGGTTGAAATGATTACATTCAAAATACCTGATGATAATATGATTTGCGGAATGCACCTTTATGAACTGCAGCAACAGTTTCCTTTTCAGGTGCTCATTTGTGCAGTAGAGCGTGACGGCGTTCTGACTATACCAAATGGTTCGTTTATATTGCAGGCCGGCGATGTGGTTTCGTATGTTTCTACGGTTAAAAATGCTCACAGCTTTTTCAAAAAAATAGGACTTAAAACACACAGGGTGTCGGACGCTTTTATTGTAGGAGGAGGCAAAACCTCGTACTACCTTGCAAAGCAACTTATCGAAATGGGCATACAGGTTAAAATTGTAGAACGAGATATTAAAAGATGTGAAGAACTTAGCCTTCTTTTGGACAAAGCTATGATAATATGCGGTGACGGCAGTGACGAAAAGCTTCTGGCCCGTGAAGGATTTTTTGAGGCTGAGTCTTTCATACCCTTAACAGGTATGGACGAGGAAAATATTCTTCTTACACTTCACGCTAAAAGAAGTCCCAACACAAAAGTTATTACTAAGGTGAACAGAATTACATTTAATAAGGTTATTGATAGTTTAGAGCTTGGCAGCGTAGTATATCCTAAGTATATAACAGCAGAGACTATAATCGCCTATGTACGCGCCAAGAAAAATTCTATTGGCAGTAATGTAGAAACTCTTTACCATATTTTTGGTGACAGAGCAGAGGCTATAGAGTTTAAAATCCAAGGCGGTTCTCCGGTGGTGGGAATTCCCCTTAAGGACTTAAGATTAAAGAAAAATCTTCTTATCGCATGCATTACACGAGGTGGTAAAGTAATCATTCCCGGTGGTAATGATACAATAGAAGTAGGTGACAGAGTAGTAACAGTAACAATGGAAAGCGGATTTAAAGATGTTGCCGATGTTTTGAACGAGGGATAATATATGAACAGAAAAGCAATACTTTATATTTTAGGCTGGGTTCTTAATATCGAGGGCGCGTTTATGATTCTTCCTTTCCTTGTTTCCTTGATTTATCAGGAGGAACAGGGGTGGTCGTTTTTGATTGTTGCGGCAGTATGCATTGCCGTGGGTGTGTTGCTCGTGTTAAAAAAACCCAAGAATATGGTTATATATGAAAAAGAGGGCTTTGTCATAGTTGCATTTTCATGGATACTGTTCAGTCTTTTTGGTTGCTTGCCATTTGTTATAAATGGTGATATTCCGGACTTTACAAACGCACTTTTTGAAACTGTATCAGGTTTTACAACAACAGGTGCAAGTATCCTGACAAATATTGAAGCATTATCACACGCCAGTCTTTTTTGGCGTAGCTTTACCAACTGGATAGGCGGTATGGGTGTGCTTGTATTTTTGCTTGCAGTAATGCCCATGAAGGGCGGCGGCTCTCAGATACATATTATGAGGGCGGAAAGCCCCGGTCCGATTGTTGATAGGCTTGTACCCAAAATAAAAAACACAGCATCAATTCTTTATATTATGTATATCGTTTTGACGGTTATAGAATTTATAATGCTGGTTGCAGGTGGAATGTCTGCATTTGAAGCGATTTGTGCATCCTTCAGCACAGCGGGTACAGGTGGATTCGGTATAAAAAATGACAGCTTTATGAGCTATTCACCATATATTCAGTGGGTTGTAGCTGTATTTATGATGCTTTTCGGCATCAATTTTGGTGCGTACTTTTTGCTCACAATAAGACGATTTAAAGAGGCTTTTCGTTATGAAGAAGCAAGATATTATATCTTTATAATCATTGCGGCTACAGCAATTATAGCATGGAGATTGATTCCGCAAGGCATGGGTATTGAAGAAACTTTGCGACACTCATTTTTCCAGGTATCGTCCATAATCACCACAACAGGCTTTGCTACGGCAAACTTTGATTTATGGCCTCAGGCTGCTAAGGTTATACTGGTGCTTTTGATGTTTATTGGTGCTTGCGCTGGTAGTACCGGCGGTGGTATTAAAGTATCCAGAGTTATGATACTGGCAAAAACTGTTAAGAAAGAAATAATGATATATATACACCCCAACAGTGTAAAGAAAATTAAAATGGAAGGAAAGCAGGTATCACACGAAACCCTCCGTGCTACAAATGTGTTCTTTATAACATATATACTTATATTTGTAGCCTCGGTATTTTTGCTGTCCTTTGAGGACCACTCTTTAGAAACAAGTTTTACAGCAGTGGTGGCAACATTTAACAACATAGGTCCGGGTCTTGCAGAAGTTGGACCTGCGGGTAATTTTTCTGATTTTACAAATTTTTCAAAGTATGTTATGATATTTGATATGCTTGCGGGCAGACTTGAGCTTTATCCCATACTTATGATTTTCCATATGGGTATGTGGAAATCGGCAATAGTTCCCCCCATAAAGAGAAGAATGATACTAAGAAAAAAATAGTTTTATGGTGTAAGTATGGCAGAACGCAAAATATATAAATTAAAAGGCACTCATATGAGTGCCTTTTGGTTTTTTTATTCAGCTGAATTGTCATCTGTCCTTGTTGTTATCCAATCTGTGATAAGCTTGAAAATGTTAGCGGAAACTGCCACCTGCAACACCAAGTCCTCCAGCTTTTCTTCGGTACTGTCCTCATCAGTCAAAAAGCGTTTTGCTACATCGTAAATCTGGTCTGTAACGAAAGAGTATGCCTTTGAATGGTTGATTACAAAAGAATTGTAAATCCTTTTTAATTCTTCATCCTCAAGGTCGGGAGGTATTATTGAAGAAATGGTGGACATACTGAGTGTCTGCTTAAGAATACACACCATAACGAGATAAGCAAGGTGCTTGCGCGAATATTTTTTCTTTACAGGTGCGGGAATGGTCTTTAGTTTAACATAGTTATTAACCATAGTGGAGGTAATTTGCATATCACCTTTGGGAGCTATAAAAATGCCCAAATACTCGTTAAGAAGCGCCACTACCTGGTCCATATATAATTCTATGGAGGGAAAATCGCTCCAAGCGGGAAGCGAAAACTCTTTAAGGTATTTTTCGCCTTCGGAAAATACACCCTCAAGCTTTTCTTTCGATAAATTCATGTCAATCATCTCCTGTCACAATTCTACCACAAAGAGTCTCAAAAATCAAGACATATAATCTTAAATATTATGTGAACGATTTTGTAAATTACTTGACAAGATTTGGTTTATGTGGTAACATAGTATCAAATACTAAATGCAGGAGGCATATTATGTCATTCAAAGTTTTAACAGACGCATCGTGTAATTTAAGTTTAGATATGTTAAATGATTTAGGTGTTGTTTACAGATCGCTGACGCTTGTTATGGACGCTCAGGAAATAAACAACTACTTAACGGATGAAAAATTCAGCTTTAAAGGTTTTTATGACAGATTAAGAAACAAGGACCACATTAAGACTTCTTTGTTGAACGTAGAGGAATTTAAGGAAATGTACGAAGAAGTTCTCAGCGGTGGGGATGACATTTTAGCTATTCTCATCTCCAGTGGTATCAGTGGTACATATCAGGCAGCAAAGATTGCGGCTGATGACCTGCGTGAAAAGTATCCCGAAAGAAAAATCGTTGTAATTGATTCGTTGGCGGCATCTATCGGTCACGGACTTTTGGTTTATTATGCAGCTAAAATGCAGCAGGAGGGTAAAACCTTAGAAGAAACAGAAAAGTTCATTTTGGAAAATCGCCTAAAACTTGTACACAAGTTCACCGTTGATGATTTGTTCTTCTTAAAGCGCGGCGGCAGACTCTCAGGTGGAGTAGCTATCATCGGCACAATTTTACAGATTAAGCCTGTGCTTCATGTTGACAATGAAGGAAAGCTCGTAAGCCAGTCCAAGGTAAACGGCAGAAAGAAATCAATTAACGCACTTTTTGACAGTATGAAGGACAATGTGATTGACCCTGAAAATCAGGTTATGGCAATATGTCATGGCGATTGCCTTGAGGATGCAGAATATCTTGCTGAGAAAGTGAAGAAGGAGTACAATGTTAAGGAAGTTATAATCAATTACTGTGACCCTGTAATTGCAGCTCATGCGGGTCCTGGAGTACTCGCTTTGTTCTATCTTGGAAAAGAAAGATAAGTAAATTAAGAGGCTGTAGCAAAATGCGTACACCACACAAGGTAAGGAAATAGGGTAACTAAGTTTTTTAATTTCAGAAACAATATTAACATAATGCAAAATCTAAGGAAGAAATTCGTCGAAAGACGAATTTCTTCTATTTTTAGTACCTTGTGTTTTGAACAAACTTCGCCTCTCGGCGTACACACGTACGCCTTCGGGTAACCGAAAGCAAGGCTGTGCCTTGCTTTCGCTCAGTTTGTCCAATCTACGCTATTTTTCGTCCAGCCCAAAAGAGAGGCTGTAGCAAAAATATTCCATTTTGCTACAGCCTCTCTTTTTTGTTTTTACATACATTAAGGAAAAAACTCTTTACAAAATTGAATTTTTGTAGTATTTTAATATATGGGTGAGTTAAAATGAGACAAAAAGACAGCAAATACATAGTAACAGATTTGGATTGCTGGTTATGGCTATCGTTAAAGAAGGGTATGAACGCTTCGAAGATAGATCGGCTCATTAAACTCTTTAAAACACCAAGGAATATTTACAATATGTCAAAGGATGAGCTGTCGCAGGTAAAGGCATTTGACAAGCGCACAGTTTTGGCGCTTGCGGACAAAAGTCTTCAAAGAGTAACCGATGTAAAGCGTAGGTGTAAAGCCCACAACATCAATATTCTTACATACGACAGTCCCTACTATCCCGATAATCTGCGGCGTATAGACGCTCCACCATATGTATTGTATACGAGAAGCGCCCAAAAGATAAATCTTAACGAGTATATTCGTATAGCGATGGTAGGTAACAGAAGGGCAACTGAGTACGGAACTGCTATGGCTAAAAAGTTTGCTTATGAGTTGGCAAGCAACGATGTAGTTATTGTCAGCGGTATGGCAGACGGTATTGACGGTGCATCTCACAGGGGAGCGATAGACGCAGGTGGCATAACAGTTGCGGTGTTGGGTTGCGGTCCGGACAGACCGTATCCGTATTTTCACAAAGAGCTGATGCAAAAAATCATAGAAACGGGTATGGTAATTTCTGAGTATCCACCGGGAGATACACCTGACAGGTGGCACTTTCCTGAAAGAAACAGGATTATCAGCGGTCTTTCACTTGGAACTCTGGTAGTGGAAGCGCCAAAACGAAGTGGCTCACTTATCACAGCCAATTACGCAATAGACCAGGGCAGGGGATTGTTTGCTGTTCCTGCGGATATAACAAAGGTTAGCAGCGAAGGAACAAACAACCTTTTGAAGGAATATGCCATTGCGGTAACTTCCGCCCGTGATATATTTAATTACTATTCCTTTGACTATTCAGATATAGCTAACATCAAAAAACTCAGAAAAGAAAAAGGAATGGCTGTTGAAACTGAGTATAAAGAAACGGAAAAGAAAAAAATATCCAAAGAAGAAATGTATAAGGATTTAACCGAGGATGAAAAGCATATAATAAATAAGCTGGGCGATACTCCTGTGAGCTTTGATGAAATTTTATCATCAACAGGAATTGCCGCAGACAAGCTTACTTCGTTAATAACAATGCTTGAAATAAAGGGTAAAATAAAAACCCATCCGGGTAAGAATTTTACTTTAAATACCTGAAGATAGGAGAAAGATAATGGCAAACAATCTTGTTATAGTTGAGTCACCTGCCAAGGCGAAAACAATAAAGCAATATTTAGGCAAATCCTATAATGTAATTGCATCTATGGGTCATGTGAGAGATTTGCCCAAAAGTCAGTTGGGTATAGATGTGGACAACGGCTTTGAGCCTAAATATATAACAATAAGAGGCAAGGGCGATTTAATTTCTAAATTAAAAAAAGATGCCAAAGCAGCCAAAAAAGTTTACCTTGCAACTGACCCTGACCGCGAAGGTGAGGCTATTTCGTGGCATTTGGCACAGCTTTTAGAAATAGACGATCAGTCAAAATGCCGTATAACATTTAACGAAATAACAAAGAACGCAGTAACAACTGCAATCAAAGAACCCCGAGCTATAGATATAGACCTTGTGAACTCACAGCAGGCAAGACGAGCTCTTGACCGTATTGTTGGCTACAAAATAAGCCCGATTTTATGGCGCAAGGTAAAAAAAGGCTTGAGTGCAGGCAGAGTTCAGTCTGTAGCTACAAGAATGATTGTAGACAGAGAACGTGAAATCGAAAACTTTAACCCTGAAGAATTCTGGACATTGGGCGCAGTTTTAAAGAACGCACAGAACACTGAGTTCACAGCGTCTTTGGTTACCAAAAACGGCAAGAAAATAAAACCCTCATCAGAAGTTGAGGTTTTAAAAATTACAGACGAGTTAAAAAATGAAAGCTTTGTTGTAGAGGACATAAAGACAGGCGAGAAAAAGAGAAACCCCGCACCACCTTTTACAACAAGTACACTCCAGCAGGAAGCATCCCGTAAACTTAATTATACAGTTAAGAAAACAATGGTTGCAGCCCAAAAACTTTACGAAGGTGTGGCAGTAAAAGGGCACGGTACAATTGGTCTTATCACATATATGAGAACAGACTCACTCCGTATTTCAACAGATGCCATTGCTGATGCAAGAGGCTTTATAGGCGATAAATACGGCAAGAATTTATTGCCCGAAAAGCCAAATGTATACAAGACAAAAAACAGCGCTCAGGACGCTCACGAAGCTATCCGTCCCACTTATGTTTCTATCACACCTGCGGAGTTAAAAGACCAACTCCCCAGTGATATGTATAAAACATACAAGCTTATTTGGGAAAGATTCGTAGCATCTCAGATGAAACCTGCTATTTATGAAACTGCTACTGTTGACATCAAAGCAGGCTCATATGGTTTCCGTGAAAGCGGTTCGAAACTTGTTTTCAAAGGATATATGAGTGTTTATGTTGAGGGTAACGATGAAGGTGCCACAGAAAAGGACAATATCTTACCGCATCTTGAAAAAAATGAAAAATTAACACTTGTAGATTTAAAGAAGGAGCAGCACTTCACACAGCCTCCTATGCGCTATACAGAAGCGTCATTAATCAAGGCTATGGAAGAAAAAGGTATTGGTCGCCCAAGTACCTACGCTCCCACAATAACCACAATCACCGCTCGCGGATATGTAGGCAGAGATAAAAAGCAGCTTGTTCCTACAGAGCTTGGTTCAGTTGTAACTGATATTTTAGTTGAGCATTTTCCTGACATTGCCGGTGCAGAATTCACCGCTGAGATGGAAGAAAGACTTGATAAAATAGAAAGCGGTAATGTGGATTGGGTTGCTATACTTTCAGATTTTTACGGTCCTTTTGCTGAAAATCTGAAAAAAGCCGACACTACTATCGATAAGGTAAAAATTGCCGACGAAGAATCAGATGTAATTTGTGAAAAGTGCGGTCGTACAATGGTTTATAAAATGGGTAGATTCGGAAAATTCCTGGCTTGCCCCGGTTTTCCGTCTTGCAGAAATGCAAAACCCATAGTAAAAGAAACCGGTGTTGACTGTCCTAAATGCGGCAAGAAAATCTTAGAGAAAAAGTCAAAAACAGGCAAGGTTTATTACGGCTGTGAGGACAATCCCAAGTGTGACTTTATGAGTTGGGATGCACCCGTAAAAGGGGAAAAATGCCCCGAATGCGGAGGATTATTAGTAAAGAAAAAAGGAAAGCGTGCAAGTGTTGTTTGCATTAATCCTGAATGCGGATATAAAAAATAAATCCAAGAGGTGAGCGCATGGAAACGATAATTGAAAAATTAGCATACACCCATGATCTTGCCGATTCAGAACTTAAAACCCTTATAGAAACAGGCAAGTTTGATAAAGAGCTTTTTTCAGCAGCGGATGCCGTGCGCCGTCAGGTGTACGGCACCGATGTGTATATAAGGGGTCTCATAGAATTTACAAACTTCTGCAAGCGCAACTGCTACTACTGTGGCATACGCCGTGACAATTGCAACGCTCAGCGATACAGGCTTACAAAAGACGAGATTTTTGAGTGCTGTGACACAGGATATTCACTTGGTTTTCGTACTTTTGTGTTGCAGGGCGGTGAGGATGAATACTTTACAGACGAAGTGCTGTGCGATATTGTAAGCACAATTAAAACCGTTCATCCTGATTGCGCTATAACCCTTTCCGTAGGCGAAAAAAGCTACGAAACATACAAAAAACTTCGTAAGGCTGGAGCAGACAGATACCTCTTGCGCCACGAAACAGCAACAGAGGAGCATTACGAAAAGCTCCACCCCAAAAGCTCAAAGCTTAAGACGCGAAAAAAATGCCTTTATGATTTAAAACAGTTGGGTTATCAGGTAGGCTCCGGTTTTATGGTTGGCTCGCCTTATCAGACTACTGAAAATATTATTTCGGATTTACGCTTCTTACAGGAACTCAAACCGCATATGATAGGTATAGGCCCGTTTATTTCACACAGGGACACGCCCTTTGCCAACGAACCCTCAGGCACTTTTGAGGTGACTGTCCGTATGATTTCTATCTTGAGACTTATGTTTCCCGAAAGTCTCATACCTGCAACCACTGCCTTGGGTACAATTAAAAAAGGCGGCAGGGAATTTGGTTTATCTGTGGGCGCAAATGTAGTTATGCCTAATTTGTCACCAAAGGCTGTAAGAAAAAAATATGCAATATACGAAGATAAGATCTGCACTGACGAGGAGGCGGCTGAAGGCGTGGTGAAGCTGTGCGAAAGTGTGAAAAAAGCAGGATATAATGTAGTGACCCACATAGGGCATGCAAAATCTTATATATCAAATAAAGGAGAAAGCGATGCTTAAAAGAATGACACTCATTGCACTTTCGGCAGTGCTGATGCTATCCGTTGCCGCTTGTGGCAAAAATATTAAAAACAAAGAATCGGTTTCGGTTAAAGAATCTGAACTCTACAGCAACTATCAATTGGATGAAACAGCCCTGAAAGAAAGTCCGGAATTTGAACATGGCGGCGTAAAAGTCACAATGACCGGCATCACATACGAAGATGTTATAACAAAGTTTAACTATCATATCAAAAATGATACAGATAAAAAAATCAAGGTTGTAACTACTGACCTTTCTGTTAATGGACTTATGTGCACCGATGCTATGATGATAGACATAGAAGCAAAAAGCGAAAAGGATAGCTTCATAGAAATCAGCAACGAATGGTTTGCAGAGCTTAACATAAAAACGGTCAAGGACATTGAATTTGTAATAAGAATTTTAGACGAAAATGCAGAGGAAATTATAAAATCAGATGTATTAAAGGCAAAGACCGATGCGTCCAAAAATTACAAACAACAGTACGATAACGAAGGCGTTATAATTTATAAAAAAGGCGGAATAGTGTTAGCAGCCCGTGAACTTAAAAAGAGCAAGTTATCTAACGATATGGAGCTTACATTTTATGTTGAAAACAACACCGACCAGGCTTTTTCTATTATGGCGAACGAAGTATCTGTAAATGGTACACCTGTTGACCCCACATTTGTAATTACTGTTGGTGCTCATAAAAAGGCAGTTGATTCTATGCTTTTCCACGAGGCTGACTTAGCTGAGGGTAAAATTACGGAATTTAAAACAGTAAAAGCGTCATTCAGAGCTATAAACGATAACCTTGAAACAGTGTTTGAAACAAAGGTTGTAGAAATCCCAATACAGTAAACATATAATTTCTGCCTGCGGCATAAAATTTAAATAGCATTTATGCGGAGGCGGGAAAGTGAAAAGAAAACAACAATTTATAAAAAATGCAGTAATTCTCACCGCAGTTTCGCTTTTTATGCGAGCGGTGAGTTTTTCTTTTAATGTGTATGCGGCAAATAAAATAGGCGCATCGGGTATGGGACTTTTTGCGCTGATTATGTCGGTTTATAATTTTGGTGTAACCTTTGCAGCATCAGGTATAAACCTGGCATCCACAAAAATTATATCTGAAGAAATTGCCCAGGGAAGAAGTAGGCGTGCAGCAGTAAGAAGGTGCGTACTGTATGCGCTGTTTTTTGGTAGTGCTGCGTTGTTGCTTATATATTTCGGAGCGCCGTTTTTTGCTGAGTTAATAGTGGGGGACAATCGCATCAAGCTTCCCCTTAAAATACTTTCGGTGTCACTGCCTTGTGTTGCGGTTTCCTTTGCATTGGGTGGGTATTTTACCGCTACAGGCAGAGTTTATAAAAACTCGTTGGTGCAGGTTACGGAGCAAGTCATAAAGATTTTTGGTGCTGTGGTTTTGCTTGGTATGTTACCGCAAATAGATGCCCAAACTGCGTGTATAGCCTTGGTGGCAAGCAACACAATAGCCGAAGTAATTTCATTTACCCTGCTGTTTATTGTATATAAATTTGACATAAGCGGCGAAAATAAAACATCATCTTCCGACCTTAATAAACGAGTTTTAAGATACGGGCTTCCTGTTGCGGCAAGCGCGTACATACGCTCAGCACTTACAACCCTTGAGCACACACTGATACCAAAAGCACTGACGCTTTTTAGCGGCTTAAAGGAAACTGCTCTGGCGGCGTACGGAGTAGTGCACGGAATGGTAATGCCGCTTATTTTACTGCCTTCGGGTGTAGTAAATTCGGTTTCGACTTTGCTTGTCCCCGAAATAACAATGCTAAATAAACTAAACGACCACAAGAAAATAGACAATATTATCGAGCGGACTCTTTCCCTTACCCTGATATTTTCCGTGGGGGCGGCAGGGATTATGTATTTTTTTGCAGAAGAAATAGGAGGACTTTTTTATAAAAATCCTCAGGCGGCATATTACTTGCAAATGATTGCGCCTGTTGTTGCCATTATGTATTCTGACGGTGTTGTGGATGCAGTATTAAAAGGTCTTAATCAGGAAGTATATGCAATGCGCTATGACATAGTACTTTCTGCTGTTTCCATTATACTTATAAACACCTTAATTCCGCAAAGGGGGGTGGAGGGGTATGTGGCAATAATATATATTTCCGAAATGATGAATTCCTACCTTAGCATAAACAGACTTATGGAGGTTTCAGATTTTGAAATAAAACCCTTTTCTTGGACTGCTGTGCCTGCCTTGGGGGTGTTGGCGGCGTCTTATTTTGCAAAAAGTATGTTTTCAGGTATATATGGGGTGCTGTGCGCTATAGGGTTATACGCATTGGTTATGTTTGTGTATAGGGGTAAATCCTGCACTTTACAAAAAGTAAGGTTTATGGTAAAATATAAAGCATAAACATTGCACTCTGAGGAGGAAAAAATAATGCAGGATTTTATATATTACGCACCTACCAAGGTCTACTTTGGCAAAGGTAAAGAAAATGAAGTTGGTAAGATAATTTCTGATTTAGGTTATAAAACAATTATGATGCAATACGGTCGTGACAGCATCAAAAAAAGCGGTCTTTATGACCGTGTGATGGCATCTTTAACAAATAGCGGAATCAAAGTGATAGAAATGGGTGGAGTAGAACCAAACCCGAAACTTTCATTTGTGCGTGAAGCTGTAAAGGTTGCCCGTGAAAATAATGTGGAAATGATTTTAGCCGTAGGTGGCGGAAGTGTACTGGATTCGTCCAAGGTAACAGCCGCAGGTGCTAAGAACGACTGCGATGTGTGGGATTTTATCCTTCGCAAGGAAACGCCTCAGGACGCACTTCCTGTAGGATGTATTTTGACTATATCTGCAGCAGGCAGTGAAATGAGCTCGTCCTCTGTTATAACAAATACAGAAACAAATATGAAGCGTGGGTACAACACTGATTTTAACAGATGTAAATTTGCAATATGTAATCCCGAATTGACCTACACAGTAAGTAAATATCAGACCTCTTGCGGAATTGTAGACATAATGGCACACACAATGGAAAGATACTTTACAGTTTGCGAGCCTACTGACCTGACAGACAGAATTGCCGAAAGTGTATTAAAGTCGGTAATCACAGCAGGCAAAACACTAATGACAGACCCCTGTAATTACGATGCCCGTGCCAATATGATGTGGGCGTCGAGTTTATCGCACAATGACTTAACAGGCTGTGGAAGACAGAATATGTTGCCTGTTCATCAGTTAGAACACGGTTTAAGCGGTGAGTTCGACCACATTTCACACGGTGCAGGTCTTGCTGTATTGTTCCCTGCTTGGGCAAGATATGTGTACAAAGCAGCACCTGAACGCTTTGCACAGTTTGCTCGTCGAGTATGGGATGTTACGGAAACCGATGATGAAGCGGCAGCTTTAATGGGTATAGAGAAGATGGAGGAATTTTTCTCGTTTATCGAAATGCCTTTAAGACTTCGTGAGTTCGGCATCGACAAAAATTCTGTTGACAAAATTGCAGAGCTTACCACATTCGGTAAAACCCGTACTATCAACACCTATATTGAACTTGATTACCACAAAGTTAAAGAAATTTTGGAAAGTTGTTTTTAATAAATACTAAAAAAGGAGGAGAGCATCTTGGCGACAAAATGGACCAATGACCAGCAGGCGGCAATAATGTCAAGAGGGCAGAATTTGCTCTTATCTGCAGCAGCGGGCAGTGGTAAAACAGCCGTACTGGTTGAAAGAATAATCACCCGCATAACAGACAAAGAAAATCCCATAGATGCTGACCGACTTTTGGTTGTTACTTTTACCAATGCTGCGGCGAACGAAATGCGCGAGCGAATAATAGCGGCACTTGAGAAAAAAATCTCCCAAAATCCTGCCGACAAGTTACTCGCACGCCAGCTTACCTTGGTAAAAAAAGCGCAAATAACAACTATAGACTCTTTTTGCATAGATATATTGCGCAATTTCTTTGTGGAGGCAGATTTGTCACCTGATTTCTCTGTTGTAGACCCTGCGGAGTGCAGAGTTATGCTGGAGGAGGCTGTTGACAAAGTAATAAACGAAATGTATGACGACCCCGAACTCGGCGGTGACTTTTTGTGCCTTATGGAATCATACGCAAATTCCAAAGCTAATGATATTGCCTTAAGAGAATTAATAACATCTATCTATTATTTTTCTAAGAGTCTTCCGTATCCCGATGAATGGCTTGACATATCTGTTGAACGCTTTGATATTAAAGGTGATTTTGACGAATGTGAATACAAAAAAATCCTTATGCAGGAGATTTATTCAGAATGTGAGAGGTGCGTTTCTGAATACAATATCATGCTGGAGTTAGCAGTGAAGGATGAGTTTTATCTGTATGAAAGTCTGCTCCGTGAAGAAAGAGAGTTTTTTGATAATTGCCTTTCTATATCAGATTATGATGAACTGCGGAACGAAATAACAAACTACATATTTAAAAGACGCCCTGCAGTACCTAAGAACCTGACTCCTGCTCATATCGACACCGTAAATGAAATGCGTGATAAAATTAAACAAAAACGCATGGGAAAGCTTTGCGAAAAACTTCTTAATTTAAGTTCACACCAACAGCAAACAGCAATTAAAAAAATGTATCCTTTGGTTAAATGTCTGGCTGAAACAATAAAAAGATTGTCAAGTACCTTTGGCGAAATGAAAATGTCCAAAAATATGCTTGACTTTTCCGATTGTGAACACGGTTGCCTGAGTGTGCTTTCCAACAGCAGCGTGGCAGACATTGTAAGAGAAAGATACGACGAAATATATATCGACGAATATCAGGACACATCAAAACTACAGGAGGCGATTTTTGCCTCAATCAAAAAAGAGGACAACCTCTTTATGGTTGGCGATATAAAGCAGAGTATTTATCGTTTCCGAAACACAGACCCCATCCTTTTTAAAACCAAAAGGGACGCTTATTCAAAAGAAGAGGATGCTCCAAACAGAAAGATAATACTTTCTAAAAACTTCCGTAGCCGTGAAAATATCTTAGCTTCGGTAAATTGCATCTTTGAACGGATAATGTCGGCAGAATCAGGGGAAATAGATTACAATGAGGACGAAAAGCTCTACTTAGGTGCAGATTTCCCTGACGATGCTCACAATCCTATGTCATACGAAACGGAGATTGCAATACTCGATACCCAGTCAATTGGAGAGGAAACCGAGGACGATTATGAAAAAATCGAGTTGGAGGCAATGTACTGTGCAAACCGCATCGCAGAGTTAATTGAAAGCGGAGCACAGGTATACGACCACGGTAAATACAGAAATATCACATACAGAGATATATGTATAATTTCCCGTAATGTGCGCGATAACGCTATAATATTAAATGCGGTTTTTGCTGATTACGGCATACCGTGCTTTGCGGAAAACACAGGCTCGTATTTTGCCAGCCGTGAGGTCGACATTATGCTTTCTATGCTTGCGGTTATCGACAATCCCTATCAGGATTTGCCGTTGCTTTCGGTATTGCGTTCGGTTATGTTTAACCTGTCGTCGGATGAACTGGCAATAATTCGCAGCCATAACAAGAAAAAATCTTACTACGATGCAATTCTTGCCTGTGCCGAAACAGATACCCCTCAGGGTGAAATATGCCGTGGAATTGTAGGGGCATTGGAAAGCTTTTCTGAGAAAGCTAAGTATATGAGCGTCAGCGAACTGATACTGGACATTTACAACACCACAGGTTATTACGATGCACAGCAAACATTGACAAACGGTGTAATGCGCCGTGCTAATTTGCGACTTCTTTATAATCGTGCCAAGGCGTACGAGGGTACGGGTCTTAAGGGACTTTACAGCTTTATTAAGTTTATAAATGACTTTAAAAGTACAGGCAACGATTTAGAGTCGGCACACCTTGCAGGCGAGCAGAATGACGCAGTGCGTATTATGAGTATTCATAAGAGCAAAGGACTTGAGTTTCCGGTGGTTATTTTGTTTGCGGCGGAGCATAAATTTAATCTTTTAGATTTGCATAAAAATGTACTTTATCACGCAGAGCTTGGCTTTGGACCAAAATTTGTGGACACCGACCTTCGCATTACATATACATTTGCACCAAGAGCGGCGCTTGAGAGTGCGTTGTATCGGGAAAGTGTAGCAGAAGAAATGCGAATTTTATATGTTGCGCTTACCCGTGCCAAGGAAAAACTTATTATTATAGGCGCTGACAAAAACATAAAACGAAAAGTAAGAAGTTGTCTATCAGGTGAACACAGTAACCAAATAAACGGTGCATTGGTTACAGAGCACACCTCGTACCTTGACTGGATTATTATGGCGCTTGTTGACCATAGAGATGCAAAAGCCTTGCGTGAACTTGTTGAGGGTGACCGTGAGCAGTATATTTTTGAGGACGAAAGCAAATTTGATGTAAAAATCATATCCGATAAATCACAGCTTGGCTTTGCTGATTCTGAAAGTAACAGCGACAGCAGGCAAGGTGCGGTTGATGCTGACGCCATAGTTTCGTTGATTAACTTTGTTTATCCAGATAAGGATGAAACGCGAATGCCTTCAAAAATTACTGTAAGTGAACTAAAAAAACGCAAAGAGTCAGAGATGCTTTCTGACGGAATGCAGGTTTTTGCAAGACCTAAAAAAATAAGCGAAAAAACTGCAGGCTTAACAGCGTCACAAATCGGCACAGCATATCATACGGTATTGCAAAAATACGACCTTAGTGCTCCAGCCGAAACACGGGACGACATAAAAAATCAGATTGACGCCATAAAGGAAAAAGGCTTTTTAACAGAGGAAGAGGCAGGTGCAGTAAATCCTGATAAAATCCTCAAGTTCTTTGCATCAGGTACAGGAAAAATGATAAAGAATGCAAAAGAGGTAAAGCGTGAGTTTATGTTTGGCGTATCTATTCCTGCCAAAAATTTTATAGCCGACACTAAAAGCGAAAGAGAAATAATGCTTCAGGGTATAATTGACTGTGTTGTAATAACAGACGAGGGCATTGTGGTAATAGACTACAAAACAGACAGAACCTTTGATGAGTCAGACACAGTGGAGAAGTACCGTGTCCAGCTTGACTGCTATAAATATGCGGCGGAAAAAATATTCAAAAAACCTGTTATCAGTAAAATATTATTTATGCTTGATAGCGGAATGGCAATGACTTTATAATTAAAAAGACGGTGGCAAAGCCACCGTCTTTCTAGTTATCCGTGAAGAAATCCTCGTCGTATGCGATTTTAATTGCGTCAAAGGTTACAACATCCACTATACCTGTAGGCTCTAGATTCTTTTCTGTCTGGAAAACTCTCACACGCTCTGTGGTCTGCGGTCCAAAAATACCGTCGGGAATACCGGGCAAATCGCGGTCGGCGTTTATTATACGGAGCATATACTGTATAGAATAAACAGGACGACCTGTAAGCTCCTCGGTAGTGATAGCTATGCCGCGGATTTCATCCTGCATACCCTCACGCAAATCAAAACCGGGATACTGACCAAATTGCGCCTCTGAGCCGCGTATAACCTGAGTTCGCACTCTTTCTATGCCATTCCAGGTATTTTCGTCCACGGTGCCGTTTTGAGGCAAATTCAACCTGTTTTGAAGCTCTGTTACTGCTGCCTTGGTGTTTGGACCGTAATTACCTGTGGGGTTAACGGTGGGAACATTAGCAAACACAGGCACCACATCATTTATGTGGTTTTGTAATGTCATAACGGCGTTACCCCTTGTGCCCATTGTAAGGGGCATACCTGGGAACGGAGCCATTGCGGGTGCTGTGGTGAATTCCGATGACCTGCCTGTGGCAATATAGATACCCTTAATGGCGTTGTACATACTTTCCCAAGTAAGAGGACCTACTACGCCGTCAACGGGTAAACCGTAGGTTCTTTGAAATGCCGAAACTGCACGAGTGGTTCCGGGGCCGTAAACACCGTCCTCCACAACAGAGGGGACAGTGTCATAATATTCTGCTAATACATTAAGCATCAGCTGTAGAGTATATACCCCCTGACCTGTGTCGCCCTCGCGAAGAGCGTCGGGATATTCTAAGGAAAGTCCAAATATTACATCGCCGCGGGCATTAAGCTCGTTAAGTCGGTTTATGCCGGTAAATAGATTGATTAATTTATACCAGGTGGCACGACCAACTATACCGTCAGGTGTAAGGTTAAAAATTCGCTGAAATGTTCTTACAGCGTTTTCTGTTGACTCGCCAAAAACTGCGCCTGTGGGCACTTTGGGTATCGCAGGATAATTTGTAGAAATTGCATTTAAAAGTATTTGCACCTGTTGGACATCAGGTCCAACATCACCAAGTCTAATGGGTGTGCCCGGATAAGATTCGCCTACGGATTCTACAGGGACATTGTTTATGATATTTACATCATCGCCGTAGTAGTAGCGAATAATTTGAAAGGGCAAATAACCCTGATTTGCAAGTGAAACGGTTCCCCATTGAGAAAGACCGTTGCAGGTAACTGTAGTGCCGTTGCAAAACTGTGCTGCCAAAGGCTCGATGGCACCATTACGACGCAGGTACGAATCAAAAATATCATCAACAATATCAGAAATATCACCAAAAATATTTCGTCCCTGAACATATGCCTGGTCAAATTGGGTTGTGTTTGTAATGTCAAAATCATAACCACGACTGCGATAAAATTCAGTATAAATTTTGTTAAGAGCAAATGAGATCTGTGCGTAAATATTAGCTCTTAAGGCGCTTTCGGGCCAAGTGGGATAAATCTCTGATGATGCCACATTTTTTATGTAATCAATAAAAGGTACTCTAACATTTGGAGCGGACGAATTTGGCGCTCCTAAGTGTACAGTTATAAATTCCGGAATTACCGGTGTTGTATCTGGCAAGGTAATACCTCCTTTATAAATTCTGTTTGGGAATAATCACAATTCTGACAGGATTGCCGTTTGGAATTTCAGGTGTAGGTACAAGGTTTACAGGTAATTGTGTAAGCACGCCGCCAAAAACCTGAACATTTTCAATAACCGCCTCCAAAAAATCGGGGTGATCAATTGTTACCCTGTATTCAGAAAAAGGTATGGCAACAGTCGGCTCCTGTGATACAGAAGAGCTGGGGGCAGGTAGTGTAAACACAGTAGTCCTGCCGCTTCGGTCTGTATTTGAGGTAGCTAATACCTCGCCGCTTCCGTTGTCTTGGGTCACTGTAACCGTAGCCCCCACAACAGGGTAAAGTTGGTCTGCTGTAAACACGCTAACCACCATCTGTCCTGTGCTGGTATCAGGAGATTGTGGTGCTTGGGGCGTAGGCTCATCGGGAGCTTGCTGTGGTGTCACAGGCTGCGCTTCAGTTGCATTTGGTGTTTGCAGAGGCCGCACAGGCTGTGGCTCAGGAATGTTCTCGTAATAATTGTTAGACATAGTATTTTCCTTTCACAAAAATATTCATTAAAAATATATGTTTTGCATTTTCCAAAAATTACAATGTATATTTGGGGAACAAATATTAAGCTTTTTCGTATAAAGTATCGTGAGCAACAGCTTACGACATAAAGAGCGAAAGCTCTTAAAAATAATATAAGCACCACTTAGACACCAAAGGTAACGACTTAGAATTTCATTTTTTAAGGAGGAAATCTTAATGTTTAAGGCAAAAAAATTGACATCTTTTATTCTTTCAGCAGTTATGATGTTAGGTTTTACAGTTACCTCTTTTGCATCAGTTCCTCAGGATGCACAAAGCTCAAAGTACAAAGAAGCTATTGAACTTTTAGGCGCACTGGAAATTATGGTTGGTGATGCAGAAACAGGCGCATTCAGACCTGACGACACAATCAAGCGTTCAGAGTTTGCAAAGGTAGCCGTAACTTCAATGGGTATGGAAAACCTTGCAGACAGCTTTAACTATCCCACACAGTTCCCCGACGTGGTAGAAAACCACTGGGCAAACGGCTACATCAATGTAGCGGCAAATCAGGGAATCATCATTGGTGACGATGAAGGTAACTTCCGTCCTGACGACACAATCACCTACGCTGAAGCAGTGACAGTTTTAGTTCGTTTAATCGGACACACCCCTGCAGCAGAGAAAAAAGGTGGTTTCCCTCAGGGTTATGTAACAGTAGCTACACAGACAGGTATCACAAAGAGCGCAGTTGCATCAAACGATTCAGCAGTAAAGCGTGGTATGGTAGCACAGCTTACAGCTAATGCGTTAGTTACAAAGAAAATGGAACAGACAAACTTTGGTTCAGACGAATCATATCAGGTAGTAGACGAAACACTACTCAGCGATGAACTTGAAACAACAATCGTATATGACCAGATTACAGCAGTAGGTACAAGCTCACTCACAGGTTCATCAACACTTAAGCACAACGAAGTAAAAGTAGGTTCAGATTCTTATGAAGTAGCTGACAAAGCGTTAGCTCAGACAAGAAAACTTTTAGGCTTTAATGTTGAAGCATATATCAAAGAAGATTCACACGGCGATAAAACTCTTATCTTAGCAAGAGAGCAGAAGGGTAAAAACTCTTCAATCAAAATCGCAGCATCAGACATTGAATCAGTAACAGAAGGCACACAGATTAAGATTGAATACTGGTTAGATAAAGAAACAGACAAAAATCCTGAAGAAGCAACAATTGCTGCCGATGCAAAATATATCTACAACGGTCAGGCAATCAGCTTTGATGTGGAAGAGTTACAGCCTGCAGCAGGTTCACTTACACTCTTAGACCGTAACCGTGACGATGTTTACGATGTAGTATTTATTGAAAACTACGAAAACTATGTAGTAGAAGAAGTAATCGCATCAAGCAACAGAGTAACAGACAAATACGGCAAAACATCTTTAGTATTAGATCCTGATGATGACAGCGTGAAATTTGTAATCACACGCGGCGGTCAGGAAATTGGCATCAAAGACTTAAATGAATGGGATGTATTATCAGTTGCCAAGAGCAAGGATGCATCTATCATAATCATTGAAGTTTCATCAGAAAAAGTAACAGGTAAAGTAACAGAAAAACACGGTGACAAGTTCGTTATCGCGGGTGGAGAATACGGCGTAGCAGCTAACTATCCCGACGAAATCAAATTAAACGACGAAGGCACATTCTACCTCGACAAAGATGGTAACATCGCTGCAGTAGATGCAACAAGCGCATTGTCATCAAACTACGCATACTTTACAGGTGCGGATCTTACAACTGGTTTTGACAAGCGTCTTTCAATCAAATTATTTGACAAAGACGGTGAAATAAAAGTATTAAAATCAACAGAAAAAATCAAATTTAACGGTACACCCGGAAAAACTCCTGCAGAAGTTTTGGAAGGCTTAAAGGTTGAAGGTGTAGTAGTACCTGCCCTTATCACCTATGAACTCAACTCAGACGGTGAACTCACACAGATTAACACAGCTACAGATAAAACAGCAGGCGGTATTGATAAAAACATCTTCGCACTCAACGCACAGGGTACACTCAAATACCGTGAAACATCTAAAAAACTTGGTAACTACAGAATAGATGCAGACACAATCGTATTTGATATTCCTGCAGGCGAAACAGATGCAAAGAAATATGCAATCACAGACTACAAACTCTTTGAAGATAACACAGATTATGATGTATTTGTGTACGATGTAGCAGAAGACTACACAGCAGGCGTTGTAATCGTAACAAACTCAACAGGTATTGCAAATCTTGAAGCATCTGCTGCAATAGTTGAAAAAATCGCAGTTTCATTAAATGATGAAGATGAAAGAGTAGAAAAACTTTACGCTTTCGTTGACGGTGAGAGAAAAACATTCACAACAGCGGAAGAAGGCATCCTTGTTAACGGTGACGGCGCACAGCTTAAAGCTGGTGACGTTATCCAGATGAAGACAAATGCCAAGGGTGAAATCGAAAGCATAAGAATTCTCTTCGAGATTGATGACAAAGCTACAGAAGTAAAAACAACAGTAGCAGAAGATTTGGTAACAGTTTACGGTAAAGTAGTGAAGAAGTTCACAAACTCAATCAATGTAACAGTAAACGGCGGAACAGTTGAAAACTACTCAACACAGGGCGCAACAGTTTACGAGTTCAACTCAGACAAAACAGTTAACCCTGTAAGAGTAGCAGAAGCAGGCGACATCACACAGTATGATGACTTGGATGTAAGCCGCGTGTTCTTAAGAATTTATAAGGACGAAGTAAAAGAAATCATTATTGTAAGATAACGAACGCCGACCATACCATAAAATATATCCGCATTTTGTTCACACAATAGCACGACACAACAAAAAACAGCGAGCATTATTGCTCGCTGTTTTTCTGTTCTTTTTCTTCGTCTATTACAGGAATAAACTGCTTTGCAAATTCGCCCTTGCCGCGATTTTTAATATAGAAAAATCCGATTATACTGAAGATTACCGCACCTACAAAGTTCACTAGGAGGTCTTTCATTGTATCCATAAGGCCGATGTCTAAATATCCGTTTATTCCTAAATCGTTTCCGTTTACTGTGGTTTGAGTGATACCATTTATTATCGTGGGGACATTTAAGCCGTCAGGATTGAGTTTAACAGAGGAAATGGTGTTTATTATAAAGTCCTTTTGTGTATCTGTGCCAAATAACATATCGCAACCAAATTCGAAAAATTCCCACAACACACCAATAGTCATAGAAAAGCAGAACGCTACCACCGCCAGATAAAACGGCGATAACTGGAATTTAAATTTTGGGTTTCTGTTTACTATATCCAACAGCGAAAATCCAAATGCCGCAAACAAAAAGCCGTTTATGGCGTGCAGCACTGTATCCCAGTATGGGACTATCATATAGTAGTTATGTATCTCGCCCAGAATTTCAGCTGAGAAGATAAATAAAAGTACAATGATTTCTAAAGTTGAGGGAAGATCTATTTTTAAACTTTTTTCTATAAGGGTGGGAGCTAAAAATAAAAGCAATGATAATACGCATACGAAAACATTTTCGTATTCTTTTCGTATTGCTGCCATAACCAGTGAAGCGATAACGAAAATTCTGAGTATAAGGTAAACGCAAAACTTAACCTTATGACTTTTTATATCCGTCTTTGCCCGTTGCACAAAAGTATCTTTCTTCATATAATCACCTCATTTTTTAGTATAATTATATACTCTAAAAATATGCAAGTCAATGAAAAAGGCTGCGCAATGGCGCAGCCTTTACAAATTGTTAATTTTTGCTTTTATCGTTATTTCTTAACTCAACTCGTCTGATTTTACCGCTGATTGTCTTGGGAAGTTCTTCCACAAATTCTACAATTCTTGGGTACTTATAAGGAGCCGTATGAGTTTTAACATAATCCTGAATTTCTTTCTTTAATTCATCTGTTCCCTTATTACCCTTTGTAAGAACGATGGTAGCCTTTACAATTTGACCTCTGATTTCGTCGGGAACGGCGGTAATAGCACATTCCAGCACATAAGGAAGTTCCATAATTACGCTTTCGATTTCAAAAGGTCCGATTCTGTAACCTGATGACTTAATTACATCGTCGGCACGGCCTACATACCAAAGATAACCGTCCTCGTCACGCCACGCAAGGTCGCCTGTGTGATAGATGTTATTATTGTAGGATTCCTTGGTTGCTTCTTCGTTGCGATAATATCCCATATAAAGACCGCAGGGAACTTTTTTATCGGTTTTAACAACGATTTCACCTGTTTCACCAACGCCTGCTGATGTACCGTCGTCTAAAATTACATCAACATCATATAAGGGACTTGGCTTACCCATAGAGCCTGGCTTGGGATTCATACCCCAGAGATTTGCAACAGTAAGAGTTGTTTCTGTTTGACCAAAGCCCTCCATAAGCTTTAAGCCTGTTGCCTTTTTCCACTGCTCGTAAACTTCGGGGTTCAGCGCCTCACCTGCGACGGTAGAGTACTCAATAGAAGATAAATCATACTTCGATAAATCTTCCTTGATAAAGAATCTGTACATTGTAGGAGGTGCGCAGAATGTGGTGATGTTGTATTTTGCAAACATAGGCAGAATGTCTTCTGCTTTGAATTTGTCAAAATCATATACAAAGACTGCAGCCTCGCATAGCCACTGACCGTAGAGTTTTCCCCAAAGAGCCTTACCCCAGCCTGTGTCAGAAATTGTAAGATGTACACCGTCAGGGTTTACATTGTGCCAGTAACGGGCTGTGATGTAATGTCCCAAAGGATATTTATGGTCGTGAGTTGCGATTTTGGGATAGCCTGTTGTACCTGATGTAAAGAGCATAAGTAAGGGGTCACAGCCGCAGGCTGAATTTTCGCATCTTTCATAAACATCAGAATAACGGGCGATTTCTTTGTCAAAATTGTGCCAGCTAGAACGTGAGCCGCCTGCCATGATTTTTGTAAGAGATTCTCCGTAATTCTTTTCTGCTAAATCCACCTGACGGGAGACATCGCCGTCTGCTGTGCAAACGATAGCTGTTACACCTGCTGCTTTAAAGCGGTAGTCAAAATCGTGCTCAACAAGTAAGTTGGTGGCAGGGATAGCGATAGCACCGATTTTATGAAGAGCAAGCATCGAGAACCAGAACTGGTAGTGACGCTTCAATACAAGCATAACTCTGTCGCCTTTTTTTATACCTAATGACTCAAAGTAGTTTGCGGTCATATTTGAATATTTTTTAAGGTCTGAGAATGTGAATTTCTGCTCTTTTTTATCGTTTGAAACATGAATCATTGCCACCTTATCGGGACATTTTTCAGCTAAAGCATCAACACAGTCAAAGGCAAAGTTGAACTTGTCGTCGTTTTTAAAGTCGATAGAAACTAAAGCACCTTTTTCGTCCTCTGTGCAGTCAATAAACTTTTTATGTACATCGGGAACAGTTGTTTGAGAAACCCTTTTTACAAATTTCTCTTCCTGCTGACGGAAATCATCGGTTTCGGATTCTTTCATAACCATAGCATAAATCTCAACATCCTTACCGCCATAAGCTTCTAACTTGTGGGGGATAGTACTGTTGTAGTATATGGTATCACCAGCCTCCAAAATCTGCGTATTGTTGCCAATAGTGATTTTAAGCTGACCCGAAATAACGATGTCAAACTCCTGTCCTTTGTGTGAAGAAAAATCGTGTTTGTCGCCATCTTCTACATAAGGTATAATGACATGAAAAGGCTCCGTTGTTTTATTTTTAAACATAGCAGCAAGGTTTTTGTATTCGTTGCCTGCCTTTCTGGCAATAGGCAAACCGCCGCCGCGTTTTGTAACTTCGAAACTTGTAAGCCTTGGGCTTGTTCCCTTTAAAAGATCAGTGGGGTCAACATTAAAGCACTTAGCGCACTTGTAAATGAATGTGAAATCCATATCCTTTTCGCCACGCTCGTATGCTATGTAATCATCAAGTGAAACATCCGTATTTTTAGCCATTATTTCTTCTGTTACACCTAAATCTTCTCGTGCGTTTCTAATTCGTAACGCCACATCCTTTAAAGCATCGTTGTTCTCTAACATTACATATCCTCCTTCTTAAAAAAGTAACTACAATAGATATTAACACATCAAAACAGCAGTGTCAAATGTTTTTCGCTATCAAAAATACTAAAAGCAAAAAATATTAATAAAAGTTTAATATGTTTTGCTTTTTGCCGTGTATGGGAATAGGAAAAAAGGCTTCAGAATGGACAAATCGAACCCGTAAGGGGATACCCGAAGGCGTACGAGGGTACGCCGAGAGGTGAGGTTTGTTCATAGCAAAAGACATTTAAAAAGAAGAGAATCGCATTTTTGCGATTCTCTACATAAATTTAAAACAATTATCATACTTTGTCTTTTGCGGTCTGGACTTTTTTACATTCTCTTTAGTCTTCGAAGTCGTATTCTTCACTCATACGGTTTTTGAATTCTTCATAAGCCGCGTCAAGCTCTGCCTCATCTTCAATTGGAAGGAGTGTTTCTGAACCGTCTTCTTCTACCTTTAATGTGTAGATTAAAACTTCTTCGCAATCCTCATCACCTTCGTCAGCAGGGAGAAGTACCACATAGGTTTCGCCGCCTGATTCAAAAGAATCCAAGTGGAGAAAATTATGCTGTTCGCCATCTTCGTTAACCATTGTAACGATGCCATCGTTTTCTTCGGGAATGTTGTTATTTATATCTGCCATAGTTTTTCCTCCTATGCACCGAAAGCCTTTAAGCTTTCTTCTACTTTTTCAAGCATCTGCTTGTATTTTTCGCCCTTTGCTTTTTCTTCCTCTACTACTTTCGCTGGAGCTTTAGCAACAAAGCCTTCGTTTGAGAGCTTACCTTCAACACGCTTGATTTCGCCGATGAGCTTTTTCTTTTCTTCATTGAGTCTTGCGATTTCTTTTTCAGCATCTACAAGCTCACCCATAGGCATGAAAATCTGAGCGCCGTCAACGATAACTGCTACGCTGTTTTCGTCAACGCTTGCTTTGTCGGCACAAACTGTAACTGTTGCTGCGCTTGCAAGTTTTTCAAAGAACATAGTACCCTTTGAGAAAACATCAGCCTTATCGGTTACGATAATCATGCTTGCTTTCTTTGAGGGAGGAATGTTCATTTCGGCTCTTTTGTTTCTTACAGCCTTAACAGCGTTCATAATCATTTCCATCTGTTCTGCATCTTTGGGAAAGTCTAACGATGCGTCAGCCTTCGGCCAGTCAGAAATCACGATACTTTCGCCCTCGTGGGGAAGTGATAACCAGATTTCTTCTGTGATGAAAGGCATAAAGGGATGTAATAACTTAAGTGTGTTCGAAAGTACATAAGATAATACATACTGAGCTGTTTCGTTTGTTTCATCTGCTGAGTCGTAAAGACGGGGCTTAACAAGCTCGATATACCAGTCACAGAACACATCCCAGATAAAGTCGTAAAGCTTTGCAACTGCAACGCCAAGCTCAAACTTTTCTAAGTTATCTGTAACTTCTTCTACTAACTTATTATACTTTGTTAATATCCATTTATCTTCAATGCAAAGATTTTCTGGGATTTTAAGTTCTGTGATAGATAAGTTCATCTGAACAAATCTTGATGCATTCCAGATTTTGTTTGCAAAGTTTCTGCTTGCTGTAACCTTTTCAACAGAGTAACGCATATCGTTACCGGGTGAGTTACCTGTAGCTAAAGTAAATCGTAGCGCGTCAGCACCGAATTCTTCAATAACTTCCAAGGGGTCAACGCCGTTACCTAAAGATTTTGACATCTTTCTGCCCTGAGCGTCACGAACAAGACCGTGAATGAGTACATACTTGAAAGGTTCTTTGTTCATGTGCTCCATAGCAGAGAATATCATTCTCGCTACCCAGAAGAAGATAATGTCATAACCTGTAACTAAAACGCTTGTGGGGTAGAAGTATTCTAAATCTTCGGTCTTTTCAGGCCAACCGAGTGTAGAGAAAGGCCACAAAGCTGATGAGAACCATGTATCCAAAACATCCTCGTCCTGTTTTACCTTGCCGCCACACTTAGGACATACTGTGATGTCTTCGCGAGATACTGTAGTCTCACCACAATCGTCACAGTAGAATGCAGGGATTCTGTGCCCCCACCATAACTGACGGGAAATACACCAATCGTGTACATTTTCCATCCAGTTGATATATGTTTTTGAGAATCTGTCGGGAACAAATTTAACTGTACCGTCTTTTACAACTTCTAAAGCTTTTTCAGCTAAGGGCTGCATCTTTACAAACCACTGCTTTGATGTGATAGGCTCAACAGTTGTTCCGCAACGATAACACTGACCAACATTATGCGTATGGTCTTTAACCTTAACTAAATAGCCTTGTTCTTCTAAGTCAGCAACCATTTGCTTTCTTGCTTCATAACGGTCTAACCCTTCGTATTTTCCGCCGTATGAGTTAATAGTTGCATCGTCATTTAATACTTTGATTACCTCTAAGTTGTGGCGCTTACCAACTTCAAAGTCGTTGGGGTCGTGTGCAGGTGTGATTTTTACGCAACCTGTACCGAAGTCCTTATCAACATATTCGTCGGCAACAACGGGAATTTCGCGGCCCACCAAGGGAAGGATAAGCATCTTGCCAACTAAATCCTTGTATCTTTCATCATCGGGGTGAACAGCAACAGCAGTATCGCCAAGCATTGTTTCAGGTCTTGTTGTAGCGATTTCAACATATCCGTCAGAATCCTTTATAGGATACTTAATATGCCAGAAGTGACCTGCCTGTTCTGCGTATTCTACCTCGGCATCAGATAAAGCAGTAATACACTTAGGACACCAGTTGATAATTCTGTTACCCTGATAGATAAGTTCCTTTTCATATAATGAAACGAATACCTCGCGAACAGCTTTTGAGAGTGTTTCGTCCATTGTAAAGCGCTCTCTTGTCCAGTCACATGAGCTACCCAGTTTCTTTAACTGGTTGATAATTCTTGAGCCGTAGAGCTTTTTCCAGTCCCAAACGCGCTCAACAAACTTCTCGCGACCTAAATCGTAGCGAGAAAGACCCTCTTCTTTTCTTAATACTTCTTCAACTTTTACCTGAGTTGCAATACCTGCGTGGTCGGTTCCGGGAACCCAAAGGGCGTTGTAGCCTGCCATACGCTTGTATCTTATCAAAATATCCTGCAGAGTTTCGTCAAGTGCATGACCCATGTGGAGCTGACCTGTTACATTCGGGGGCGGGATAACGATAGTAAAGGGTTCTTTTGTGCTATCTGCCTTGGGAGTGAAGTAACCGTTTTCAACCCAGCGGTTATATAGTCTGTCTTCCACCTCTTTAGGATTATAAGTTTTGTTTATCTGCTCAGACACCGAATTTTCCTCCTAACAAAAAGAATGTGATACAGCCTGCTATAACTAATACCAGACCGATTGATTTTATGATGTAAATCTTGTTATTAAGATTTTCTTCCTGGGGTGATTTTTTCTTAAGAACTGGCGGTACTAAAAAATTGATAATTGCGCCAACTGCCAAAAGTACCACAGCTATTATTTCATACAGGCTCATTTGCTTAAACCTCCATCATTGTTTTGTAAAGTGACACTTGCAGCAGTGTCTTTTTTAATAAAGTAAATGTAAAGATACGAGGCAATCGTTATAAGGTTAAATGCTGCTGAAATACTTAACACAATAAGCTTTGTTAAATCGTTCGTGTGGGCAAAGAGTATTATAACCATAGCAAGGAACAAAATAACTGTATTCATCTTGCCTAAAATATTGGACTTTACATAAGTTTTTTTAGAATAGAGGAATATACCTCCTGCAATCATCAGACATTCCTTAACAGCTAAAATTGCAACAAACCATATTGGCAATATTTTTGCAATCATCAAAGATATGACCACAGTGAGCTGCATAAGCTTGTCTGCAAGGGGGTCAAGCAACTGTCCCACCCAGGTTGTCATATTGTACTTTCGTGCTATGTAGCCGTCTAAAACATCGGTGACGCTTGCGGCTATAAATATAATAGCGGAAAGTTCCTTTGTACTGCCTTCTGTGGCAAATACAGCAATATACACCGGAATCAGGCACAGTCTGAAAACTGTAAGAATGTTAGGGATATTCAATTTTGACCGCCCTCCTTATAAAAATTGGCATTTTTTATTTCCGTCGTGGAATTTAAGCGAAAAATCTTCGCCGGATTTAGCATCTTTAACTGAGGAAATTACATTCCCCTCAGTATCTGTGGCAAGGGAATAACCCCGTGAAAGTACCTTCAAAGGACTTAAAGCATCAAGCTTTGCCACATTTTTAATTAAAACATTCTGGTTTTTTGAAATAATATCTTTAAAAGAAACCAAAGCGTCATTAATGAGAGTATCCACTCTCTGTCTGCGTGCGTCTAAAACATCGGTAAATCTGGTAAAGACATAAGATGAAGACAAACGCTCAAGCTTGCTTTTGTGTATTTCCAAATTGCTTTTAAGTAAAAACTTAAGTTTTGATTCGGTATTTTTTAAAGAATCAAGTAATTCCGCTCCTGATGGACACACAAGCTCTGCTGCTGCAGATGGGGTAGGCGCCCGTAGGTCTGCCACAAAGTCGGCTATAGTAAAGTCGGTTTCGTGACCTACTGCGGAAACTATGGGGATTTGGGAATCGAATATAGCATTTGCTACAACTTCCTCGTTAAATGCCCATAAATCTTCTATAGAGCCACCGCCGCGGCCACAAATTATGACATCGCAGGCGTGGGTTTTGTTCATATATTTTATGGCGTTTGCAATTTCTCCGGCAGCAGACACCCCTTGAACACTTACAGGAAAAAGCACAATTTCAGCCAAAGGATAGCGGCGTGATGTAATGTTTAATATATCCTGCAGTGCAGCACCGCCCTGAGCGGTTACAACGCCGATTCGTGCAGGGTAGTGGGGCAGGGACTTTTTATGTATTTCGTCAAACATCCCTTTGTCCAAAAGCTTTGCCTTTAGCTTTTCAAATGCGGCATATAGTGAACCTTCGCCATCAGGCTCGATTGATTCTGCATAAATCTGGTAAATACCACCCTGCTCGTAAACAGAAATCCTGCCCCTGACAATAACCTTCATACCGTCTTCAGGACGGAATTTAAGGTGCTGTGCAGCAGAACGAAACATAACGAGCTTTATAACTCCTCCCTCGTCTTTAAGGCTTGCATATATGTGCCCCGATGAGTGAAACTTAAAATTGGAAAGCTCACCTGTTACTTTAATATCTGCAAGGTAGGAGTTGGCGTCTAAAACCCTCTTTATGTAATTGTTGAGTTGAGAAACTGAAACCGTAAGAATTTCTTTGTTCATAATTACTAATTCTTAGATTTAAAAACAGAGGAGAGGATGCCGTTTACAAACTTGCCGGCTTTCTCGTCGTTGTATATTTTTGCGATTTCCACTGCTTCGTTAATAGCAATGCTATCGGCAATGTCATCCATATATAAAAGCTCGCAAATACCCACACGAAGAACCGCTAAAGTGACTTTAGCTAATCGTGAAACTTTCCAGCCTTTGGAGTATTCCTCAATGATTGCGTCGATTTTTTCAACATTGTCAATTGTAGTTTTTACAGTTCTGTCGATGTATTCAGACTGCCCACCAACATCCTCAGTAAGCTCGTAAAACAATTCTAAAGCTTCCGTAGCTGTGATTTTTTGCACTTCATATTCAAATAGGAGTTTAAAACAATTTTCTCTTGCTTCTTTTCTGGTCATAAGCCTCTCCTTTGAGCACACAGGAGTTGAATCCCATATGCCTTAAATTGGTAAAATTTTAATTCTTTTAATTTGTCGTCCTCGAAAGGCGACAGCCTGTCTTCGTTCTCCGCATTAAAATTATTATAAATTTTCCTGCGTTTAAGGTCGAAGAGTTTTAAAACAAGAAATTTTCACATAGTACAAAGAAAATTCAAAAATAATACTGATGCATATTTGCAGAATTTTCTGCAGTAATTTGGAAAATTTCTGTTTTTAAACCATATGGGATTCAACCCCTGTGTGCTCAGACACAAATCTATTAACTTTATCATTATACACCATATTTTAGGAAAAATAAAGACTTTTTTTGAAAAAAGTCAAAAAGAATTTTAGCTTGAAGAAAAAAGATGCAGAGTGGACAAACAGAAGCCGAAGTCGTATATAGATACTACGAAAGGTTCTGTTTGTTCGCAATCAAAGATATAAAATAAAAAGAACTCAGATACATCTGAGTTCTTTCCATTATTTTTGATTCAACTTAATCTTTGATGTTCTGCGCTTTTTTCAAAAGCTACTTATCTTACAATTCTTCTTGCTGCATAATAACAGTTATTGTAGTAACCTGAAACGATGCTTGCGTATTTGATAACATCACCTGTCTGAGGTGAGTGAATCATCATACCGTCACCAACATAGATACCTACATGGTGAATACGAGAAGCTCCCTGTCTTTTAAAGAGAAGCAAGTCGCCGGGCTGAAGCTCGCTTTTGCTAACCGGAACACCATTGTTAATCTGCTGATATGATGAACGGTATAAGCTATAACCTAACTGTTTGTAAACATAAGATGTAAATCCTGAACAGTCAAATCCGGCAGGTGTAGAACCACCGTACACATAGGGAAGACCTAAAAACTGTTCTGCAATTTGCACAACTCTTTCACCTGCTGAAAGAGAAGAGTTAGCGCCGTATGCAACAGGAGCATTAGCTCTGGGTGCTGGCACTGTCAAGCTTATATAATCTGCTGAAATATAAGCAACGCCTGATTCTGCCGGAGGATAGCTTATTTTGTACCATCCATCCGCAAGAGATGTAACAGTAACGGGTTCAGAGTAGTTGATCTTGCCGTAAGATTGATAAGATGTGGCAGGACCTGAACGAACGTTAACGCTGTCTCCTGTCGAATAACCTGTGCAAGGATATGTAACGGCAAATGTCGCAACAGTCGAGCTTAAAAGCATCATAAATGCTAAGCACATTGCGCAGATTATCTTAGTCATTTTTTTCATTATTAACCTCCGAATTTCGGCAAAAATTCAAAAATCATAAAACCTTTGCCTTTATTCAACAGTGCCATTATACACAAGGTTTTACAATTTGTCAAGACTTTTTAAAACTTTTTTAACAATTTTGTAGCATTTGTAATATTTTTGATATAATTCACGCATAAACACTTGAATAATTTATGCACGTATGTTAAAATAAGGAAGAAAACAAAAAAGTTATCACGAGGAGTGGATACAATGTCAGAAATTACAAAGGTTTTAGCATTTGACTTTGGTGCGTCAAGCGGCAGAGCAATGCTTTTTACATTTGACGGAGAAAAACTCTCTATCGAAGAAATGCACAGATTTTCAAATGACCCTGTTATGATAGGTAATAGCTTTCATTGGGATGTTTTAAGACTTTTCTTTGAAATCAAGCAGGGTATCAATAAAACGGTTTTGGCAGGTCATAAGGACATTCAGGCTATCGGTATCGATACCTGGGGCGTTGACTTTGGTCTTTTTGATAAAAACGGAAAGATGCTCGGTAACCCTTACCACTATCGTGATACAAGAACAGACGGTATGATTGAATATGCGGATAGCGCAATCGGCAAAAAATATATTTTTGACAGAACAGGTATTCAGTTTAACTTCTATAATACGCTGTTCCAGTTTATGGCAATGAAGAAAGAAAACGACCCCATTCTTTCCATTGCTGATAAAATGCTCTTTATTCCCGACATCTTCAACTACCTTTTAACAGGCGTTATGAAGAACGAGTATTCCATAGCATCAACATCACAGCTTTTGGAAGTTCATTCCAAAACATGGGATAAAGAGCTTATGGAAAAAGCAGGTATCCCTACAGACATTTTCTGTGACATCATTATGCCCGGCGAAGTGGTTGGAATGCTTTCCGACAGTATTTGTGAAGAAGTAGGATGTCCTAAAATTCCTGTTATTGCAGTCGGTTCACATGACACGGCTTCTGCTGTTGCAAGTGTACCTGTAACAGAAGACTATAAATATGCCTATATATCAGCCGGTACATGGGCACTTATGGGCTCAGAGCTTGACAGCCCCAATGTAAACGACACAACATACAATTATAACTTCACAAACGAAGGTGGCGTATGCGGTAAAATCCGTTTCTTAAAGAATATCATGGGTCTTTGGATTATTCAGGAAAGCCGTCGTCAGTGGGCAAGAGAGGGCAAGGAATATTCATTTGGAGAACTTGTTGATTTAGCTTGGGAGGCAGAACCTTTCAAATGCTTTATTGATCCCGATCATATGGATTTTGCAACACCTGGTAATATGCCTCAGAAAATTCGTGATTTCTGTGCTCGTACAGGTCAGTATGTTCCCCAAACAACAGGTGAAGTTATCCGTTGCGTTGAACAAAGCTTAGCGTTTAAATTCCGTATGGTAACAGAAGCTATGGAAGATATTATTGGCGAACCCCTGCAGGCTGTTCATATGGTAGGCGGCGGTATTCAGGATAAAATGCTTTGCCGCTTTGCAGCTTCTGCTACAGGCAAGAAAGTATTAGCCGGTCCTGTTGAGGCAACAAGCACAGGAAATGCTGCTGTTCAGCTTATGGCGCTTGGAAAGGTTAAGGATTTAATGGACGCACGCCGTATCGTTAAAAACTCATTCCCTATAGAAACATATGAACCCGAAGATGCAGATAGCTGGAATGCAGCATACGAAGAATTTAAAAAATACGCTAAAATGTAATTAAAGTATTTAAACAATACGGTCTGTATAAACTAATACAGACTGTATTGTTTTATAGATTAGGAGCGTTACTTTATGAAAGTCGCAAAATTCAAGGAATTTATAAAAGGAAAGAAAGTATCCGTTATAGGTATCGGTATCAGTAACCGCCCGCTTATTCGCTATCTTGTTTCATTAGGAGCTAAGGTATGCGCTTATGATAAAAAATCAGAAAAACAGCTTGGTGATATAGCTAATGAGCTTAAAGCTTTGGGCGTTACACTCGTGCTTGGCGATAATTATATGGATAATTTATCAGGTGATGTAATTTTTAAAACACCGGGTATGAGATGTGACCACCCTTCAATAGTGAAAGCTCGCGAGCAGGGAAGTGTAATCACATCGGAGATGGAGGTTTTCTTTGAAATCTGTCCTGCCAACATCATCGCAGTAACGGGCAGTGACGGTAAAACCACCACCACAACTCTGATTTATACGATGCTAAGTGAGGCAGGATATAAAACCTATGTAGGTGGAAATATCGGCACGCCTTTGATGACAAAGGCAGAGGAAATGTGTGAGAGCGACTATGTAGTTTTAGAGCTTTCAAGCTTCCAGCTCCATACAATGAAAAAAAGTCCTCACATAGCGGTAATCACAAACATTACTCCCAATCATTTAGATTGGCACACAGATTATGCCGAATATATTGACGCCAAGAAAAATATTATGCGTTATCAGTCTGCCAATGATATTTTAGTTGCTAATATAGGTAACGAAGAGGCAAGAAAAATCGGTGAGGAAGCAGTTAGCGAGTGGAGGAGTTTTTCTTCAAAACGAGATGCACTTGTTCACTTAAAAGGTGATTTTATTTACTACGGTGATGAAGAGATACTGGACAAAAAGGATATAAAAATCCCCGGCAACCACAATATTGAAAACTATATGACAGCAATCGCTGCAGTACACGACCTTGTAGATAAAGGTGTAATAAATAAAGTAGCCAAGGATTTTGGCGGCGTACCTCACAGAATAGAGTTGGTGCGTGAACTTGAAGGGGTTAGATATTATAACAGCTCTATTGACTCCTCGCCAAACCGTACGGCAAACACTTTAAATACATTCTCTGAGCCTGTTGTACTTATTGCAGGCGGCAAAGATAAAGGAATTCCATACGACGAAGTTGGTGCACCCATCAAAGAACATGTTAAAACCCTGATACTTATCGGCGCAACCTCAAAGGTTATAGACGAAGCCGTTAAAAAGTCAGGTGCTATAATTCCTACATTTTTTGTAAATACTTATGAAGAAGCTGTGAAAAGAGCAAAGGAAAGTGCAGACTGCGGTGATGTTGTGTTGCTTTCTTCTGCAAGCACGAGCTTTGATATGTTCAATAATTTTGAAGAAAGAGGAAACCTTTTCAAAGAATTGGTAAACAAATTATGATAAAAAACCTTATGGAGTTATCAAATGCAGGTGGTATTTCCGGTTTTGAGTATACCGTTACCCCCTTTATTGAAAAACTCCTCAAAAAATACTGTGACGAAGTAAATAAAGATATTTCGGGAAATGTCATAGGCTACATTTATGCAGAGGACAAAAATGCTCCCACAGTGATGATTGAAGCTCACACCGACGGTATCGGTCTGATGGTAAAGGATATTGATGAGCGTGGCTATATCACATTTGTTACTATAGGCGGAGTAGACCCAAGAATCCTGCCTGCGGCAGAAGTCGTTGTTTGCGGTAAACGTGAGATTTACGGAATTATAGCGACAGCTTCTCCTCATCTTATGGCGGCAGACGAAAGAAACGCAGGCGTAAAAATCGAAAATATGGCAGTAGATGTTGGCATGACTCACGATGAAGTAAAGGAAATAGTTACCCCAGGTGATATGATTTATTTTAAAACCGATGCAGTAAAGCTTTTGGACAAAAAGCTATCCGGTAAATATTTAGACGATAGAGCAGGAGTAATATCACTTTTAATGGCGCTTCGCGAATTGAAAGGAAAAAAACTCCCATTTAATCTGGCTGTAGTTTGCGCTGTTCAGGAAGAAGTAGGACTTCGTGGTGCTGTTACGGCTAGCTTCGGAGCAGACCCGATTTGCGCTATAGTTGTTGATGTTTGTCATGGCACTACGCCTGACAGCGGCTCAGCTACAACCTTTAAATTAGGTACAGGTACAGTGATAACCTGCGGACCAAACATTGACCGCAGAATGTTTGAAATTGCAAAGAAAACTGCCGAAGAAAACAAAATAAAATATTCAATAGAGGCAGAAAGCGGACACACGGGAACAGATGCATGGGTAGTGCAAACAACACGACTCGGCGTTGCTACACTTCTTTTGTCAATTCCTCTCCGATATATGCACACAACGGTAGAAACTTTGTCGATGAAAGATGTAGAGGCAACGGCAAAGCTAATTGCAAATACACTACTTAATTTAAACACGGAGGAGTTTTCACTATGTACCTTAAAGAACTGACGAGTTTGCGGGGAGTTCCTGGGTATGAAGCTCCCGTGCGTGAATATATATTTGAAAAAATAAAAGACAAATGCGATGAAATCTACCGTGACAATATCGGTAACTTAATTGCCGTAAACAGAAGTGGTAAAGAGAATGCAAAGAAAGTAATGGTCTGCGCCCATATGGACGAGGTGGCACTTTTTGTAACTAAAATCACAGAAGAAGGCTTTTTAAAATTTGATACACTTGGCGGAATTGATACATCGGTGCTTGTTTCCAAAAAAGTTCTGGTGGGAGATATGGCAATCCCCGGAGTAATTGGTGCAAAGGCAATTCATCTTCAGAAAAAAGGTGAACGCGGAAAAGGTATAGAAATAGAAGAACTCTATATCGACATTGGCGCAAAGGACAAAAAAGAGGCAGAGAAAAAGGTGCAGCTTGGTGATTATGCAACCTTTGACAGTGAGTATACTGAATTCGGAAACGGCTTTATTAAGGCTAAAGCTTTAGACGACAGATTAGGCTGTGCGGCGTTGCTTGAGCTTGCAGATTGCCGCTATGATTTTGATTTGTACCTTGTATTTACCGCTCAGGAGGAAACGGGGCTTCGTGGTGCTACAGTTGCGGCAAAGAGAGTAAATCCTGACTTTGCTATAGTTTTGGAAACTACAGCCTGCAACGATACCTTTGGGTACTTAGAAAAAGACTATTCCACAATTTGCGGCGGCGGTGTTGTGTTACTTTTTGCTGATATGCGAACATATTACAGTAAGGAAATCTTAAAAGATGTTGAGCGTGTGGCAAAAAAATATAATATTCCCTATCAGTTCAAAAAAACCGTTTCAGGCGGCAACGACGCAGGTGCAATTCACTTGTCCTGCGGTGGTATTAAAACTATCACAATGTCCGTTGCTACAAAATATATCCATTCGCCTTCGTCAGTAATCAACAAAAATGATTTTGAAGCGCAAAAAATGTTAGTACAAAAATATTTACAGGAGGTAAAACTCTGATGGAATTATTGAAAAAACTCACACAGATTACATCCCCCTCGGGAAACGAAAACGCTGTCTGTGACTTTATAGAGAATGAAATTAAAGACTATGTAGACGAAATTTACAGGGACAATTTAGGTAATTTAATTGCTCATAAAAAGGGTTCGGGCGCTCGAGTTATGTTTGATGCCCATACTGATGAAATCGGAATTTTAGCAACATTCATCGAGGACAACGGCTATATCCGATTTGCAAACCTTGGCGGTGTTTCACCTTATAATGCCCTTTATCAGAGAGTGAAGTTTACAAACGGCACAGATGGTGTTGTGACAGTCGATGCAAGCCGTGACGATATAATGAAAAATCTTAAGCTTTCTGACCTTTATATTGACATCGGCGCAAAAGATAAAGAAGATGCAGAGAAAAAAGTTTCAATAGGCGATGCGGCGGCTTTTTGCGGTGAATTCTGTGACCTTGGTGACAAGGTAGTGTCAAAAGCTTTAGACGACAGAGTAGCGTGCTACTGCTTAATCAGAATAATCAAAGAAATGAAATCTCAAAAAAATGATTTGTACTTTGTATTTGCGTCCTCTGAGGAGTTGGGGCTTCGAGGTGCGAAGGCGGCGGCAGTATCAGTAAACCCTGAATATGCTGTTGCCCTTGATGTAACTGCAACGGGCGACACCTTAGGCAAACGCAAAATGGCAGTGCGCTTAGGAGATGGTGCGGCAATTAAAATAAAGGACAACTCAATCCTTTGCCACCCTTACATCAAGCAGTTTATGATTGAAACCTGCAAAAAGTATGATATTCCTTATCAAACGGAAGTACTTGAGTTTGGTGGCACGGACGCAGGCGCAATCCACCTGTCAGGAGCAGGTGTAGCCACAGGGGCAATCTCGATCCCCACACGATACATCCATTCTCCCTGCGAGATGGCAGACAAAGGTGATATAGAAGCGGTAATAAATTTAAGTATTAAACTAATCGAAGAAGGCTTCGGTGAATAAAAAAGCGGCTCATATGAGCCGCTTTAACTTTAACCAATTATATTTCCTTCTTTATCAAAGAGAGGCAATTTTTCTAAGAAAATAATGTCATCACGCTCAGCTGCCTCGCCTTCAGCGAGTACTGCCATCTTACCGCAGATAATACCGCCAACCTCGTTAACTAAATGCTCTAAAGCTCTTAATGATTCGCCTGTTGAAATAACATCGTCAACGATTAAAACACGCTTTCCGCGCATAAAAGCTGCATCTTCAAAATCAAGGCACAGCATTTGCTCGTGGTCTGTTGTTATGGAATTAACCTTAACCGACACAACATTTCTCATATAGAGCTTTGATGCCTTTCTTGCAACGATGTATTTTTCGGATTTTGCCTGACGCGCCATTTCATACACAAGTGGTATACCCTTAGCCTCGGCAGAAATAAGCACATCAAACTCAGGAGCTTTTTCAAGTAAAGCTTTTGCCGCGGCAACTGTAATTTCCACATCACCAAACATAACAAATGCCCCTATGTATAAATTTTCGTTAACAGGGCAAAGTGGAAGAGCACGCTTGCATCCTGCTATATTCATTTCATAAGCTGTTTTCATAAAAACAAAACCCCTTTCGCACTTTGTGTACCTGTAATTAGTATAATAAATTTTTAAAATTTAGTCAAGAAAAATGTAAAACAAGCAGAAAAAATGAAAAAAATGGATTTTTATTTAAAAATTACTTGCTTTTTCTACGGTTATCATATAAAATAATAGTGTCGATACTTATGAATATTTATTTTTGGAGGTTTATATATGATATCAGCAGGCGAATTTAGAAACGGTGTTACATTTGAGTTTGAAGGTAATGTATACCAGATTGTGGAGTTCCAGCATGTAAAGCCCGGTAAGGGTGCTGCGTTCGTTCGCACAAAGCTCAAGAATGTAATCACAGGCGGTGTTGTAGAAAAAACATTCCGTCCTACAGAAAAAATGCCCAAGGCTCACATCGAAAGAAAGAACATGGCTTATTCTTACAGCGACGGTGACCTTTACTACTTCATGGATAACGAAACATTCGACATGATGCCCTTAGGTGCTGATCAGTTAGGTGATGCACTTAAGTTCGTTACAGAAAATATGAATGTAACAGTTCTCTCATACAAGGGAAGCGTATTCGGCGTTGAACCCCCCACATTTGTAGAACTCACAGTTGCAGAAACAGAGCCCGGCTTCAAGGGTGATACATCAACAGGTGCTACAAAGCCCGCTATTTTAGAAACAGGCGCTCAGATCAACGTTCCTCTCTTTATCGACCAGGGTGAAAAAATCCGTGTTGATACAAGAACAGGCGAATACATGGAAAGAGTTTAATTTTCGTATTTGAAAGGAGATAACTACTATGGCATATCTTTCAGAACAGGCTGCATATTTACGCGGTTTAGCAGAAGGCATGAAAATTGAAGATTCTTCAAATGAAGGCAAGCTTCTTTTGAAAATCATTGAAGTGTTAGACGAACTTGCTGTTACAGTTGACGAGCTTGACGACGAAGCTACAGAAACAGCAGAAAGACTCGAAGACATCGAAGATTGCTTAGACGATGTTTGCGAAGATTTAGATGACATCTGCGATGACATCTACGGCGATTACGATGAATACGATGACGACGAAGATTATGATGAATATTATGACGACGAAGAAGATATGGACTTTTATGAAGTTGAATGCCCCGGCTGCAACGAAAAAGTTTACTTCGACGAAGATATGATTAACGATGAAGTACTCGTTTGCCCAAATTGCAACGAAAAAATCGAAATCGAATTTGACGAGGATGCTGAATAATGAATTCATGCTGCTTTACAGGTCACAGAAATGTGACTGTTTTGGCACGCAAGGAGATTATTCCCGCGTTATGCGAAAAAATTGAACAACTAATCAATGAAGGTGTCGCCGTTTTTATAAACGGCGGCGCTTTAGGTTTTGACGCTTTATCTGCCTTGTGCGTGCTTTCTTTAAAGGGAAAATACCCACACATAAAACTGAAGATTTATGTTCCGCACAAAGGTCAGGAGGACCGCTGGAGCGAAGAGAATAAAAGAACCTATCGCTATATTTTATCAAAAGCGGATGAGGTTAAGGTTTTAGCACCATTTCACAGTGTAGGATGTATGCAGGCAAGAAACCGCCGTATGGTTGATGATTCTGATTGCGTAATAGCCTATGTAAGAAAAAACTCGGGCGGTGCGTATTACACTGCTTGCTATGCAGAAACTTGCGATAAAAAAGTGTTTTACATATAGGAATTAATAAAAACAGCAGTAAGCATAAGCTTACTGCTGTTTTTATTATAAAAGAGAATTTATATAATCAATATTTTCCTGAATTACAGCAGAATTATCATCAGATGCTCCGTATTCAATTCCGTAGTATCCGTTAAAACCTGATTTTTTCAGTAATTCGATACCTCTTTTTATATCTATATCCCCTGTTCCGATAATCGCCTCGTGCATATAATTGCCGGTCAAAGTTTTAAGACCTGTTGTGCCTTGTTCGTTATTTAAAACAACATCTTTAATATGTGCATGAACTATTCTGTCAGAGAAAGCCTCTATAAAATCGCAGATATTATCTCCTGCTTGGCAGATGTTTGCAAAATCGGCAACAACACCAACATCTCTGTCAACTGTATCGAGGAATTTTTTGTATCCCTCAATTCCATTAAAGAGGAAGCCTTGTTCCTCATAAACGGTTTTCACACCTAAGGGATTACAGTAATCGTAAATTTCTCTTACTGCATCAATTCCTCTTTGAAATAAAATTTCTTTGTAAGGCAACACATTTTCAGGATTAGAAAAATCATTGGCAATTGTGTGATGAAGATAGGGTGAGCCTAAAATAGCCGCAACATGTGCGTAACCTTTGAGCCTTTCTAACTGTTCTTTTCTGTCATCACCAACGAGATTTATGTACACAGAAAAACAAGAAAAACCAATTCCTTTACTATCAGCATATTTTCTTATCCTTTTTGCTGTCTCAATATCCGGAGTTGCAAGATCAAGTGCACAAAACCCCTCGATGTATTTAAGCCCGAATTCTGCTGATACATCAACCATATCGCAGTATGTTTTCACCCGCGGAAACGGAGGAGTGTAAAAACAAATTTTTTCTTTCATAGAATTCACCAAAATATTATTATTTTTTTGCTCCGCCTACGCTTGCAATTTCAGAAAAAACAAGCTCGGCAGATTTAATGCCCTCAGACAGGGGAGCGATTGTAAGCTCTTCGTCGGCTGAAACTTTATCAATAAAATATTTAAGCTCGTTATAATAACCGCCAAGACTTGAAATGTTGCCCTCTGTTTCGTTGTCGCCTTCAAGGGAAGAAGCAGGCTCGATTTTTTCGCAACCGCCGTCAATGGAATAAACATAAAGACCATTTGCGTTGTTTACAACGGTTGCTTTTTCAAATTCTACAATAAAGTCTGCTGTAAAAGGGAAGTCAGCAGGATAACTCCAACAACCTTCAACAGTTACTGTTGCATTGGGATATGTAAAAGTTGTGAAGATGTGTTCAATAGCTCCATCAGAATTTCTTGCTTCTTTTGAAATAAAGCTTTCGGGTTCGCCCATCAAATAGCGCATAAAGTCAATGTCGTGAATGTGTAAATCAAGCGCCATAGAGCCGCTGCGTTCTACATCATGGAGCCAACCGTCCCACGACCAATCGGGTTTGGGGCTTAAGCGTCTGAATGACGCTGTTTTAATTTCGCCAAAAACTTTATTGTCGGCCTGAGCCTTTAACCATACATATTCGTCCCATAAACGGATAACCTGACCAACCTGAACCTTTACACCTGTTTCTTTTTCTGTTTTTAGTAAAAGTTTGCCTTCTTCGGGTGACATACAAACAGGTTTTTCTATAAATACATTTTTACCCTTTTTCATAGCAGCAACAGCGTGTTCTGTGTGCAAATATGTAGGTAAGCAGATGTCAATAACATCAACATCGGCACTTTCGATTAATTCCATACCGGTAGAAAAGATTTTAATATCTTTGCCCTTTGCGATTTTTTCAGCTTTTTCGCATCTTACATCTGCAAGTGCAACAATCTGGGCATTTTCGATAGCATTAAAGCAAGCGGCGTGCATACCGCCCATAAAACCGCAACCGATTAAACCAATTTTAAGCATAATTGCTTCCTCCTTAAAATTTTATCCAACTGTGTACCAGTATGAACAACTAATATTGTACCACAACCTGAAAAATTTGCAACCTTTAATTATTTTTTGCTAAAAAAGAATTACTCAAGGCCATAATTTTTTAAATACAAAGATTCTGTTATAAAGCATTGATTTTATGTATATTTTAGCTTTGTTTACAGATAATAGAATTACACTTTGTAAACAAGGAGTTATATATGAAAGCAACAGGAATTGTAAGAAGAATAGACGATTTGGGTCGCGTTGTAATTCCCAAAGAAATCCGCAGAACATTACGAATTCGTGAAGGTGCGCCTTTAGAAATTTATACAGGAAAAGACGGCGAAGTAATATTTAAAAAATACTCACCTGTGGGTGAACTTTCAGAGTTTGCGGGCAATTATGCCGAAACTTTGTCAAAAACAAGCGGATACCCAATTTGTATCACTGATATGGACAATGTAATTGCTGTTTCAGGCGTTCCGAAGCGTGAGCTTACAGACAAAAAAATCAGCTCAGATATAGAAAAAATTATGGAAGAAAAAGTTTCTTTTGTTTCCAGAGGCGAAAAAAAGCAAGTGCCTGTTATCGAAGGCAGTGAAAAGTATTCAGCCGGAGTAGTAGCACCTATTATTGCCGAAGGCGATACCATTGGCTCTGTAGTATTTTTTTCCAATGAACAGCAACCGAAAATGAGTGAAATTGAAGAAAAGCTGGCACAATCTGCAGCGAACTTTTTAGGCAGACATATGGAGCAGTAAATATTAAAAGACCACAGTAAGCACTGTGGTCTTTTAATATTCAAAATAAGATTTTGCAAGTGTAAACGCGATTATTTCATCAGCAAATGGTGCGCAGGTTTTTGCTACTTCTTTCATAGTGCATCCTGTTGTGTATATGTCATCTACAAGTAAAATTCTAAGTCCTTTAATTCTTTGTGGCTTACATACTTTAAATGCGCCTTTTATATTTTTCTTCCTTTCGGCTAATTTCAGCTCCGATTGTCTTTTGGTTTCTTTTGTCTTAACAAGAAAATCTTCGTAAAACGGAACCTGAAAGTATTTGGCAATTCTTTTTGCGATTAAAGCCGATTGATTATATCCTCGTTCTTTAAGAGAATTTTTGTGAAGAGGAGTGCACACAACTGCATCAAAATACTCACCCTCTCGTTCTAAAACTTCACAGGCAAGACGCGAATATCCAATGTGATAATCCGGTCTGTTGCGGAACTTATAGGCACGGATTGTGTCACGCACAGCCCCTTGATACTTAACGCATGATATGAGTCTTGTGTAAGTAGGCTTTTCAGAAAGGCAGCTACCGCAGACGCCATCTTCGGCACGATACAAAAAGCCCAAACAGGTACGGCACTTGAGGGACGGATTTATGTATTCTATTTTATCTATACAACCTCTGCACGCGTATCTTTTATCACCAACAACCTTACCGCATACGATGCAGGTGTCCGGAAATGGTATACGCAGCAGCAAGTCGGTTATTCTGCTCATAAATCATCACCAATAACAACATTTTTCTCAAATTATACCACAATATTCGACATCTTTCAACAGTGTGTTCTTTGTAAAAAAACCACAAATTATCAGTTGCAAAAATGGGATTTTTGTGATATACTTATAAATTGATATAGAGTGTATAATTAAGGAAGGGTGTGTGTTGTGAAAAATAAACCTATTTTATCTATAATCGTACCTGTCTACAATGTTGAAAAATACCTTGCGCGATGCCTAGACAGCATATTAGCTCAAACCTTTACAGATTTCGAACTAATTACAGTTGATGATGGTTCTCCTGATAACTGCGGCAAAATTTTGGATGAATACGCATTAAAGGATGAAAGAATAAAAGTTATACATAAAGAAAACGGTGGAGTATCCTCAGCAAGAAATGCAGGACTTGATGTGGCAACTGGCGAGTATATAGGCTTTGTTGATCCCGATGACACAATTTTCCCTGATATGTATGAACATTTGTACAATGAAGCGGTAGAAGGGAATTATGATATTGTGCAGTGTGGTTGTGTTAAAGTAAATGAATCGGGCGAAGAAGTGCAACATATTGCTTGCGACGAAGAAAAAGAATATATAAGCACTGATGATATGCTGTGTGACTTTTTTGAATGTGTTATAAGAAATAGTGCGTGGAATAAAATATTTAAACATGATGTTGTACAAAATGTGAGATTTATGCCAGAATTGCGTATTGCAGAGGATGGATTATTTGTGCATGATTGTTTGCTAAAAGCACAAAAAACAAAGATAACAAGCAGATGCGGTTACCACTATTTCATATCTAATTCATCTGTTATGCATTCAAAACCCAATGAAAAAATATTTGATAATTTTATTATGTTGGATATGTTATATGATTTACATAAAGATAACGAAAATGTATTAAGTTGTTTTAAGAAATATAATGCCTGGTTCACTTTAAATGTAATGTTTAAGGTTTTGCAATCCCAAAAGTTTCAGGAAAGAATCCCAGAGGTTATAGAGAGAATTTTACAATTAAAAGAAACTATATTAAAGGGAAATTTCTCGAAAAAAGAAAAAATATTTACACTGATGTTGAGTATTGCGCCGAAAACAACATATAGATTATCAACTATGTATTTGAACAGGAAGAAGTAAGAAAATGAGCGAAACGTCAAATATTAAATCAAAAGCCTTTTCTGGCGTTATATGGAAAATGGCTGAGCGTATGGGCTCACAATTTGTTTCGATAATTGTGGGCATTATTTTGGCACGCCTTTTAACTCCTGAAGATTACAGCGTGGTTGCAGTTGTATCTATATTTTTTGTGTTTTGTAATGTATTTATTACAGGCGGTTTAAATACAGCATTAATACAAAAGAAAGATGCAGATGAGCTTGACTTTTCCACAGTGCTGTTTGTGAGTTTGCCAATATCGGTAATCATTTATTTAATCATGTTTTTTGCGGCACCTGTTATTGCTAATCTTTATAATAAAGAAATCCTTGTACCTGTTATACGAGTTATGTCATTAACATTGATAATTACTGCGTATCAAGGGGTGGTTTCGGCTAAAATTTCGAATGATTTGGCATTTAAAAAAACATTTATTCCTGCGTTTGTAAGCATTGCTATTTCGGCTGTTATCGGCATCATTATGGCATATAAAGGATTCGGTGTGTGGGCGCTTGTTGCCCAACAGATGTCGTCTGCAATCATCAGCTCAATTATTTTGACATATGTATCAAAAATTAAGTTTAAGATTGCATTTTCATTTGAAAGACTGAAAAAATTATTTGATTATGGTTGGAAAATGTTCATTTCATCTGTTATTGCTGTAATTTACGATGAGATTAAGCCGTTGATAGTAGGGGTGAAATTTTCCACTGTAGATTTAGCTTATTATAATAAGGGCAAGAGTTATCCGCAAATGCTTAATTCGTCTATTTGCGATACAATATCAGCGGTTTTGTTTCCTGTAATTTCTAAGTTTCAGGACAGTCGTGAGGATGTACTTAGCATAACCAGAAAATTCATGCAAGTATCCTCATACATTGTAACACCTGTTCTTGTGGGCTTTTTTGTCGTTTCAGACAATTTTATTGAATTGTTATTGACAGGAAAATGGCTTCCTTCTTCGGCGTATATTAAGATTTTTTGTGTTTCTTTTATCTTTAATATTGTTCAAACTGCAAATCTACAGGCTATCAGAGCTATAGGAAGAAGCGACATAATATTAAAGCTCGAGATCATAAAGAAAACGCTATTTTTTATTATAATTGCCCTGTTTGTATTTTTTTCTGATTCTCCTTATATGTTGGCGGTTTCAGGAATTGTGTGCACATTGGTGGCGACTGCTATCAACGCATATCCTAACAGAAAACTTATCGGATATAAATACAGACAACAGCTTGCGGATATACTGCCGAATATTACAATTGGTATTGCAATGGGCGTGATAGTTTATTGCATCGGATTGTTGTCGATTACATTATTATTCAGAACTGTGCTTCAAGTAGTTACAGGAATTTTGTCATATGTTTTCTTGAGTTTCATTACTAAAAATGGTAGCTTTAAATACCTTTTGAGTTTTATAAAAGGTAGAATAGGAGGCACAAATAATGATTAAAAGAATTATTTTAAAAGTTTTTAGAACAGTTGTGTCGCTATTTCCGAAAAAATACATATTGATGGAAAGTGTCCCGGACTATGCAGATAACACATTGGCAGTATATAACTACATGATTGAGAAAAAGCTTTGTAAAGATTTGGAGTTAGTATGGCGTGCTTATAAAAAAACAAAAAAAGATGCACGAAGTGTTCTATTAGACAAAACATTTGTATCTGGATTAAGATATAATTATTTTCTTGCAAGAAGCAAGATTTTAGTGTTTTGCAATAATACCATATCAAAAACCGACAAAAAACAAATATCAATATTTCTCTGTCACGGTAGCAAATCAAAAATGACCCGCGGATCATACGAAGCGCCAAAGGATTTAGACTACATCCTTGTACAGGCTGATATGTTCAAAGAAGCCACTAAATACGGCTATAACTTATCAGAAAAAACACAAATGATAACATTGGGATACCCCAGAAATGATGACCTCCTAATAGAGCACAATATTGATAGAAATAAAGTTTTCAATAAGGAATTTAAGAAACTAATTATTTGGTATCCTACATTTCGTCAGCCAAAAAATGGACAAAAAAATGTAAGTTCTCTTACATTACCTGTTATCCACGACGAAGAAGCAGCGAAAGTTATCAACGAAAAAGCAAAAGAATTGGGGATTTTAATAGCTTTAAAACCTCACTTTGCTCAAAATACCGATTTTATCAAAAATAACAATCTTTCCAATATAGTAATATTTGATGATGATTTTTTGGTGAATAACAACATCCGCTCATACCAGCTTTTGTCTCTAAGTGATTCATTACTTACTGATTATTCATCGGTATACTATGACTATCTACTATGTGATAAGCCTATAGGTCTTATTTGGGAAGATTACGATGAATATAAAAAGGGACAAGGTTTTGCCTTGGATCCCGATGTTGTATATTCGGGCGGTGAGAAAATCTTTAATGTTGAGGACTTTTGTGCTTATTTAGAACGCATAGCAAAGGGCGAAGATATTTTAAAAGAAGAACGCACAAAGATAAAGAATTTATCAAATGTGTACCAGGATGCAAACTCTTCAAAAAGGGTGGCAGAATTTATAGTTAATTTGATAGAAAGCAACTAAAGGAGGAAATTTTAGTGGCTAAAAAATATAAAATCGGGTTTACACAGGGTGTTTATGATATGTTTCATGTAGGACACTTAAACCTCTTGATCAATGCTAAAAAACATTGTGAAAAGTTAATAGTTGGTGTAAATTCCGATGAATTAGTGTTAGGATACAAAGGAAAAGAAACGGTCATCAAAGAAAGCGACAGAAAATACATAGTGGAAAATATTAAATGCGTTGACGAGGTAATTATCGTTGACACTCTTGATAAATCAGAGATATATAAAAATGTTATGTTCGATGCTATTTTTATAGGCGATGACTGGAAGGGAAGTCCACGCTGGATAGAAACAGAGAAATCAATGTCCCAATATGGTGTCGATGTCGTTTATCTGCCATATACACACAAAATTTCGAGTAGTATATTAAGGGAGTTTGCAAAATGATAGCAAGAGCACTTAAAAAAGTTTACGGAAAAGTCTCTAAGTTTAAAAATAAGTTCAATATTGTAGTCAGAGCAAAAAGATATTATAAGATACCCCTTTCCAAGCGAATTTTTTGCTACATTCACGGATTTCAAAGTGATGAATATACCCAATATGCATTAGATAGAAATGATTATCGCGAGTACATAACTGAATATGAGAGATTGCAGAGCAGAAATATAAACAGCGATTATAAAATGATTATGGACAATAAACTTATCTACAATGAGGTGTTCGGGAAGTACATCAAAGTTCCTGAAATATTTATGTGGATAAAACAAGGAATTGCTTATCCAATACAATGGAAAAACAATGAAGTATTAGAACTTTTGAAAGGAAAGCAACGCCTTGTAATAAAGCCTATAGGCGCTGGTGGTGGTGTAGGTGTTCATATTTTAAAATATGAACATGAAAACATATATTGCGATGGCAAAGAAGTAACCTATGCAGAAATAGAAAAATTAGTTAAATCATATAATCAGGCAATAATAACAGAATTTATTGTGCAAGGCGAATTTGGAAATGATTTGTTTGATAAAACAGTAAACACAATTAGAATCGTTGTTGCTAAGAGTAAAAATGAAACTGAATATAGAATTATTGCTGCGGTACAGCGTATAGGCAGAGAAGCGAGCATACCGGTAGATAACCTTTGTAATGGCGGATTGTGCTGCGCTGTTGATTTAGAGTCAGGAAGGCTTTCAAAAGGTACATCATACGTAAATAAAGATGGAAGTGCGCCGATTCCTTATGCAAAACATCCCGATACTGGTGTACAGTTAGAAGGTAAGTATATTCCCGACTGGGACAGTGTGAAAGAGCAGATTTTAAATGTCAGCAGAAGGTTTCCATATATAAATTTCTTTGCCTGGGATGTCGTTATTACCGAAGATGGATTGTGCGCACTTGAAGTCAATGCCTCAAGTGGGTTGTGTATGTTTCAGTTGGAACACGGTATAAGAAATACTGCATTTGGCGATATATACAAAAGCTACGGAATAATTAAATAGGTGGAAAGAATAAATATGCAAAACTTCACTTGGAAAACAGTATTTAAATACAGAAACTTAATATACGGTCTTGCTGCTATATGGATAGTGCTGTATCATATTCATGAAAAATATTGGTTAGGTATCCCTGTTTTTTCGCCAATAATCAATTTGGGTAACATGGGTGTAGATGTGTTCCTGCTATTGTCTGCTGTCGGTCTTAGCTATTCCATAGAAAAGAACGACATAAAGACATTTTACAAAAACAGATTAAAAAGAACATTTCTTACATACCTTTTGATAGCAGGTCCATTTATAGTGTGGAAATATTTTATCTCGCAAGCAATAACGCCAATGACTGTTCCAAATTTTGCGCTGGAGTTGTCAACTCTTTCGTATTTCTGGACAAAAGAGGGAGTTTTTCCTGTGTGGTATATTCCGTGCATATTGCTTTTTTATGCACTTTATCCTGCGCTTTACAAACTGTACAGAAAGAATAAACTCTATATAGTCGGACTGATTTTGGTATCAGTTATTCTTGAACTATTTTTGGTGGAAATCAAATCGCCGATAATTAAAGTTACCGAAAGAACATTTTCGAGAATTCCTATATTCTTAGTAGGTATACTGATTTCAGATTGTGTAAAAAAAGAAAAGAAAATTGCTCTTCCTTGGGTGCTTGTATCTTTTGCAGTTGTTATATACACTATGGGAATTTTTCCGATAAACAATTTGTATAAATACGGCGCTAATATCGTTCATATAAGATACTGTTACGGCGTTATGGCAATTGCACTGCTTATAGCCGGTGCGTATTTTATGGAATTGGTAAGCAGATTTAAAACCACAAATATTTTCATAAAAGCATTTTCATTTTTAGGTGCAATATCGTTAGAAATTTATCTAGTCCATGTTGTAATTATGAGACTGCTTACTCACTACGGTTTACAACATCAAACAAGTTCGTTGGTGTATTATGCAGGAGTTACTGCAGCAGGAATTATTGTCGGTTGGGGATTTAATAAACTTTTGAATTTTATTACCTCGCCTAAAGGAATTAAGCAGAAAAAAATAGTATAATATATTTGAAGAAGTAAAAAAATATATACATACAAAATAATCATTAGGAGGAAAAAATATGGCAGTAAACAAGTACGCAGGTACAAAAACAGAAAAAAATCTTTGGGAGGCATATGCTGGCGAATCAAAAGCAAGAAACAGATACACCTATTACGCATCTGTTGCCAAAAAAGCAGGCTACGAACAGATTGCGGCCCTTTTCTTAAAGACGGCAGATAACGAAAAAGAACACGCAAAGCTTTGGTTTAAGGCTTTAGGTGAATTAAACGATACAGAAGTTAATTTAAAGGCTGCCGCCGAGGGCGAAAACTACGAGTGGACAGATATGTACGACCGTATGGCGAAAGAGGCTGAAGAAGAAGGCTTTACAGAATTAGCGGCTCAGTTCAGAGGTGTTGCAGCGGTAGAAAAAGCTCACGAAGAAAGATACCTTGCGCTTCTTAAAAATGTAGAAACAAAGCAGGTATTCGAAAAAGCAGGCGTTGTTATGTGGGAATGCCGCAACTGTGGTCATCTTGTAATGGGCACAAAGGCTCCTGAAATCTGCCCTGTATGTGCACATCCTCAGGCGCACTTTGAAGTACACGCAGAAAATTATTAATAACCAAGGGATAGAGAAATCTATCCCTTAATTTTTGAATAATTTGTTACCACGGTTGAAATTTTGTGGCATCTTTGATACAATAAACTTGGGTGATTAAAATGAAAAAAAATGAAAAAACAACTGAAAATATAGAGCTTTTGGCAGAGGATAAAGTAGGTCAGTATGACGAACTTATGGCATACTTTAAGTGTGCTATGATGGAGATTGAAACAAAATTTCGTGTGCTTAATGAAGAATTTTCACTCCAGTATGACCGAAATCCCATAAGTGCAATCAAAAGCAGATTAAAAACTTTCAAAAGTATCAGAGGAAAGCTCGTAAAAAATGAATTTCCCTTGACAGTGAACTCTGTTGAAGAAAACTTAAATGATGTTGCAGGTGTTCGTGTTATATGCTCGTTTGAGCGTGATGTTTACCTTTTGGCAGAAGCGCTTCTAAGTCAGGATGACATCGAGCTTATAGCTAAAAAAGATTACATAGCTCATCCAAAGGACAACGGATACCGTAGCCTTCACTTAATTGTCGCTGTTCCGATTTATCTTGTAAACGAAAAGCGTACTATGCGTGTTGAAATCCAGCTTCGCACGATAGCTATGGACTCTTGGGCAACCTTGGAGCATCAGCTCAGGTACAAGAAAAACATCGAGTTCACCAGTGAGATGGCAGAGGAGCTTTTCCTTTGTTCTCAGCTCAGTGCAGAGCTTGACCACAAAATGGATAATTTGAGGAAATTAGTTAATGTTTAGGATAAAAAAATAAAAAAAGTTGTTGACTTTGACAAACGATAATGCTATAATGTATGTTAGCCGCGTGCGTGAGGTTATAAATGGAATGTAAAATTCCTACCGAAACGGCAGCGAGCAAGGATGGAGGAGGTGCGATTATGTACGCAATTATCAAAACAGGCGGAAAACAGTACAAGGTTTCCGAAGGTGACGTTATCTATGTTGAAAAACTCGGCGTAGCTGACGACGAAACTGTTACATTCAACGAAGTATTAGCAGTTGGCGAAGGCGATTCATTAAAGGTAGGTACACCTTTAGTTGAAGGTGCTTCTGTTACAGCTAAAGCATTAGTTGGTGAAGGTAAGGCTAAGAAGGTTATTGTCTTCAAGTACAAGCCCAAAAAGGGTTATTCTAAGAAGCAGGGCCACAGACAGCCTTTCACAAAAGTTGTTATTGAAAAGATAAACGCATAATTATGACTAAGATTTGCGTTTATAAAAAAGGTAATCACATTGTAAAGTACACAGTGGAGGGACACACGGGCTATTCAGAAGAAGGTTCTGATATTGTGTGTGCAGCAGTTTCTACTGTTGCAACCCACACATTAAACGGTCTTACGGATGTTGTTAAAATTTTTGTAGGATACGAAGTAGATGACGCTTATCTCGAATGTATTGTTCCCGATGATTTATCGGAAGAAGAGCGTAAGCAATCGGATATTTTACTTGATGCAATGTATCAAACCTTTAAAAATTTAGAAGAACAATACAAAGAATATATAACCATTATTGATATGGAGGTGTAGTTATGCTTAAGATTAACATTCAGCTCTTCGCTCATAAAAAGGGTGTAGGTAGCACAAAGAACGGACGTGACAGTGAAGCTAAGCGTCTTGGTGTTAAAAAAGCAGACGGTCAGAGCGTTCTCGCCGGCAATATTCTTGTTAGACAGAGAGGAACAAAGATTCATCCTGGTACAAATGTTGGCAAAGGCGGCGACGATACATTATTCGCTTTAGTTAACGGTAAAGTTAAATTTGAGAAATTTGGCGCAGGCAAAAAGCGTGTAAGCGTATACGAGGACGTTACAGCGTAATTTTTAACAAACATAGCCCCGAGATTTTCCTCGGGGCTTTTTTACTACTTTTTTGGAGGTGGGCAGTGTGCCAAAAATCTTTGCAATTTCAGATTTACACTTGGGATTTTCCTGTGATAAGCCAATGAACATTTTTGGCAATATCTGGGAAAACCACGAAGAAAGATTATATGAAAATTGGCAAAAAACAGTTGGCAAGGACGATATTGTTTTAGTTCCCGGTGATATTTCGTGGGAAACATATGTTAACCGTGCTGTTGCTGATTTTGACTTTATAAATAAACTTAACGGAACGAAAATAATTACAAAGGGCAACCACGATTACTGGTGGGAAACTCTTTCTAAATTAAATAAATTTTTGGCAGAAAATAATTTTGATACAATTCGCTTTTTACACAACACCAATGTTGTGTTTAATAATGTGTGTATCTGCGGAACAAAAGGATACCCCGAAACAGAGGGTATACCCACAGACGATGAGGGCAAGCGTCTTTACTCCAGAGAAATTATCCGTTTGGAAAATGCAATAGCAGATGCAAAGAAAACGAATGCTGAAAAAATAATAGTCCTTTTACATTACCCGCCCGGTACACAAAGTGAATTTGCTCGTATTTTAAAGGAAGCACAAGTTGACTATTGTATTTACGGACACCTTCACGGCGGTACATTTGGCGCAGTAACAAAAGGAAATGTTGGAGGAGTGGAGTACAGATTGGTTTCTGCCGATTATCTGAAATTTTGCCCAATCGAGATTATGGATATTTAAAAACGCAGTGAGCATTGCTCACTGCGTTTTTAAATACTCTTTTAACTTGTCTAACTTCTTTTCGGCCACTTTTCTTCCTGCCTGATACGCTGTTTCGAGTTTATCGGCATCATGTTCAATGTGGCCTACATCTAACTTTTCCTCGGGACGAATGACAAAGAGTTCGCCACGGGCTTCTTTTTCTTTTATATAGCTGATTGTTTCGTTGTACATAATATGTCGGTTTTCCATTACTTCAATCAGTTTTGGGAACTTTTTGTACTTAAGACGGATAATAGGCAATACTTTGTTTTTTTCTTTTTTATATGTTTCGGGCTGAGTAAGCACAACCACATTTTTGTTGTATCCCATATTCTCAAAAGCCTTAACAGGAATTGAGTCAGCCATACCGCCGTCAAGCATTTTTCTGCCTCCTGCTTCTACAATACGGGAGGCTAATGGCATAGAGGCAGATGCTCTCATCCACAAAAGGCATTCCGGGTCGTCAACATCGTACTCTTTATAAACAGCTTCGCCTGTTTCTATGTCTGTGGTAACAACAAAAAACTCCACATCTGATTTTCTGAAAACATCGTTGTCAAATGGGTCAAGCTCGTTGGGGATTTTGTTGTAGCAAAAATCCTCTCCGTACAAATCGCCTGTTTTAATTAAAGAACGCAAACTGCAATAGCGCTTATCCCGACAGTATTTTTTGTTGTATCGAATTGTTCTGCCAATCTGTTTTGAAATGTAATTGCAACCGAAGGTTGCACCGGCAGAAACTCCGATGACGCCATCAAACTCAATGTCGTTTTCCATCAGCACATCCAAAACACCGGCCGTAAACATTCCGCGCATGGCACCGCCCTCTAATATAAGACCGCGTTTTATATCCATACATACACCTCCCAAAAATAAAAAAGTGGCAAGCCCGAAGGACTTACCACGACGTGGTGCCGCTGGCCGGAGTCGAACCGGCACGGTATCACTACCGGCGGATTTTGAGTCCGCTACGTCTGCCAATTCCATCACAGCGGCAAAAAACCTGACTTCATTATTTTAACACTAAAGTTGCGATTTGTCAATAATTATTTTTAGTTATGCGTTTTTTTGTATAAAACACCAAAAAAGCGTATAAAAAGTGCTAAAAATTCCAAAAAATATTAAAAAAACCCTTGTTTTTTCTGCTTTTTTATGGTATCATTTACTTATACTTTAAAAGTTGAGGTGAAAATGATGAACAAAACAGAATTAGTTGCTGCTGTTGCTGCAAAGGCTGGTCTTTCTAAGACAAATGCTGAAGCTGCTGTAAGTGCTACAATTGATGCTATCAAAGATGCATTAAAAGCTGGCGACAAAGTTGCTTTAGTTGGCTTCGGTACATTCGAAGTTAGAGCTCGTGCTGCACGTGAGGGTAAGAACCCCCAGACAGGTGAAAAGATCAAAATTGCAGCTACAAAGGTTCCTGCTTTCAAGGCAGGCAAAGCGTTAAAAGACGCTGTAAAATAATTCCAGGCGATAAATTAGGCGAAAGAGTTTTTGCTCTTTCGTCTTTTTACGTTTATATTGAAATCCTACATAATATGTGTTAAAATAATAGAAAAATATTTTTTTGGAGGCGTTTATGAACAGAAAAGAATTAGCATTACAAAATCACCACAATTGTTATAACTGCGCTCAGGCTGTGTTGTGCGCATTTGCGGATAAAACAGATTACACAGAGGACCAATTATTCAGGCTGTCGGAGGCTTTTGGCTTTGGTATGGGAACACAGGGTACCTGTGGTGCTGTGAGTGCTATGGTATTTTTAGCAGGCTTGCAGGAAAGTGCGGGGGTTGACAAAATTCCTGAAACTAACAAAAAGGAGAGCTATAAATTAGCCCGTGAATTG
>Ga0233360_1000028_pt1 | contig 53376 bp, 39 predicted proteins | sample ElkDunMinimDraft_20_FD_180671 | JGI IMG/M metagenome (GOLD analysis project Ga0233360, IMG submission 180671) | Fecal eukaryotic communites from dung pellets of Tule Elk in California, USA - Elk Dung A0 | ecosystem: Host-associated > Mammals > Digestive system > Large intestine > Fecal | place...
GATAAGGGAGATACTGCAGATGTTTGTCGTCCAATATGCCAAGATGGTGGGCATCGCCTTCGTGGTGGCTACACCCATCAGCATCCTCATCATGATGCGCTGGCTACAGACCTTCGCCTACCACACCCCACTCCACTGGTGGGTATTCCTCATCGCCCTCGCCATCGTGCTCGCCGTGACCTCGGCCATCGTCGTGGCTCGCTCGTGGAAGGCGGCGCGGGAGAATCCGGTGAATGCGTTGTATAAGGAGTAAAAGGAGAGGCCTCCCCCTGCCCCTCCCAAGGAGGGGTGACTCGGGCATCGCGAAAACGAATAATTGCGGGAAACTTTTCTTCATGGTGTTTGGAGGCTCATTCCCGCGAGCCTCCAGAGGGGTGCGTCAGGAGATTGGCGCACCCTGTGCTTTTATATTACTCACATAGGAACTTACCTCTCCACGAACTGGAGCGTGAAGGTGGTGCGCACGCCAGGCTGCGACGATACGCTGATGTTGCCGCCGTGTACCATCATAATCTGGTGAGCCAGGGCGAGGCCGATACCCGAACCGTTCTTCTTCGTAGAATAGAAGGGTTCGAACACATGTTCGAGGCGGTTGTCAGGGATGCCGGGACCATTGTCCGTAACCGTGATGTAGGGCACGCCATCGGCCAGTGTGGCACGCACCTCGATACGTGCATCGGCGCACCCATCGAGCGATTGGGCGGCATTGCGCACGAGATTGATGAGCATGAGAGTCAAGAGATGAGGGTCAGCAAAGAGGCGCATCCCGGCCGAGGCGTTAAGCTCCAGTTCGCACTGCCCCGTCTCGCTGCGCAACAGGCGACCAAGCTTGGCAAAGAGATCCTTGACAACAATATGCCGGCACACAGGTTCGGGCACATTGGTCAGCTGATGGTATGAGTTGAGGAAGCGGTCTATACCCTCGGCCTGCTCATTGATGATGATGAAGCAATCGTGTCGGCGCTTGTGGTCGTAGTCGTCGGGGCGGCTCAGCACGTCGGACGTGAGCGAGAGGATGGGAGCCACGGTGTTGCGCAGCTCGTGGGTCATCACACGCAGCATGCGGTCGTAGTATTTCTTGCGCCACTCCAACTCGTTGGCCTCGGCCCAATAGAGCTGCAGTATCTCGTTCATGTCCCTGTTGGCCTCGCCCAGCAAAGGGTCGCGCGAGAGGGGTAAGCGCATCGTGCGGTCGCGGCCACGAATAGCACCGAGGAAGATGCGTAGCTGGCGGATGGGGAAACGCACGGTGCGGCCAAACCACGCGATGGAGATGCCCAGCGCAACGAACGAGGTGATGACCCACCGCTTGTCGCTTATATATATAAATAGGTACAGCATCAGCGTGTAGCTGAGCAGTATGCAGAGCAGCGATGCCACGAGGTACAGCGTGTAGTGTCGTCTAATAGAAGCCATATTTCTTCAGTTTGGCATATAAGGTCGGACGGCTCACTCCCAGTCGCTTGGCGGCTATCGTGAGGTTGCGTCCCGAGTCGTCCCATACGTTATATATAAACTGTCTTTCCATCTCCTCGAGTGTCAGTGTGGGGCTCTCTCCGCCCGAATCCGACACGATGAGCGTGTCGGCCGTCCACCGTGTCCCCTGCGTCATCAGCACCGTGCGCTCTATCGTATCTTCCAGTCGGGCAAACTCGCCCCTGCGGGCCATCGCCACGAGGCGTTCCATAGCCTCGCCGGTCACCTCGGGCTCGGGGTGCAAGTAGGTGGCGGCATAGCGCTTCACGAGCGAGCGTATGTAGGCGTTCACCACAGCCAGTTCATCGCCCTCGTCGGCCTTACGCTGTATCTCCTCATGACGCTTGGCAATGCTCTCTTCGAGCACCTTTATCAGGTGCTCGTTCTTCCACGGCTTCTGTACGAAGTCATCGGCTCCCTGCTTCAGCGAGTCTACGGCGAGATCCACATCGCCAAATGCCGTAATAAGCACCACGGCGGGCGGCATGTCCAGACCACTGCGCTGTTTGATACGTCCGAGCCAGAAGAGGCCGTCCTGTCCGTCGAGCCTTCCTGCCCCGAAATTCATGTCGAGCAATACGGCATCCACATCGCCGCCACCTATCAGCGACGGTATCAGTCTGGGATCCTCCACGGTGATTACCGTCGTGAAAGCTCCCTTCAATACGATGCCAAGTGTCTTCAGCACGGCAGCGTTGTCATCAATAACGATTATCTTTGCGTCAGTCATACCCTACAAAGGTATCTCATTTTTCCTTTCTTGTAATAAGAATTTCCATTTTTTTGAGTTTTTGAGGGGTAAAGTGTAAAAAAACTTTACAGTTATATATCGAAATAGGCTCTATTCCCGATAATAGATAATAATTATAGGATAATTTACAAAAACTATTGCTAACTTTGCAGTAAATAAACCGAAGGACGTATGAATATCCAGCAATTAGAGTACATCGTGGCACTCGACAAGCACCACCACTTCCAGAGAGCAGCAGAGGCATGCGGCGTGAGCCAACCGACGCTGAGTGCACTGATACAGAAACTCGAAGAGGAGCTCGACCTCACCCTCTTCGACCGAAAGAGCCACCCCATCAGCACGACCGAGAGCGGGCGCATTGTAGTGGACCAGGCACGAGTGGTGCTGTACCATATAGCACAGCTTAAGGAGATAACACGCTCGGAGAAAGAGTTAGACAGTGGCACTATACGCATAGGAGTGATACCTACCGTGGCTCCCTACATCCTGCCCCGACTGTTCAAGCAGATGCAGCAGATGTTTCCTCAGATTGAACTGCGTGCCTTCGAGCTGCGAACAGCAGTCATCATAGAACAGTTGCGCAAGGCTGAGTTGGATATGGCTATCCTCGCTACGCCATTGGAGCAACCCGACTTCCTTGAGATACCGCTCTACTATGAGAAGTTTGCTGCTTACGTATCGCCAAGCGAGGAACTATATGAGAAGGATGAAATCGTGGCACATGAGATGCCCACCGAACATCTATGGGTACTGAAAGAAGGACACTGCATGAGAAATCAGGTGTTCAACTTCTGTCAAACACAATCGGTATACTCAACGACCTACGAAGCAGGCAGCATTGATACACTGATAAAAATAGTAGACGAGAACGGAGGCTACACCGTCATCCCCGAGCTGCATCTACCCCTGCTACACGAGAAACAACAGCAACACGTGCGCCTACTGTCAGCCCCCACTCCCGTACGTGAGATATCGCTTGTTATCCGTCAAGATTATGTACGCGAAAGGTTTATAAACTCGGTCGCAGATGCCGTAAAAGAAATTATACCGGAAGAGATGCTTGACACGAGATTGAAAAAGTTTGCTATCAAACTGTAGATTAACAAAATAGAATAATATACTTAAAGCAATTACAAACCGCTTTGTTGTTGCAAATTTGTACAAATATATACGCGTGTCAGCTGACAAAAAAAACACAAACAAATACGTACAATATCTACATCTGATTTTTGCACAATATCACAACAGCCCCCAAGGGGAAATGAGCTGTAAGACAAGGGACAAGAGTGACATACCATCAAGACACTTACTGCACTCGTTTTGACCTGCCGTGATGTATTCAGCCAAGTTTTTTATAGCTTCATAGACATAGTTTCAAAAAATAGTTGTACCTTTACACGTGATAAAGTACGCCAAGACATTTTGGTACTTTAACAGAAGAACGAGAAACAACATTCATTTATATCAATTCATAAAACCCAACAGTTATGAACGACAAGAAAATTATGAACAGAGCAGCCGACAACATCCGCATCCTGGCTGCATCAATGGTAGAAAAAGCCAAGTCTGGTCACCCCGGTGGCGCTATGGGTGGTGCCGACTTCATCAACGTGCTCTATAGCGAGTTCCTTGAATACGACCCCAAGAACCCCTACTGGGAAGGTCGCGACCGCTTCTTCCTCGACCCCGGTCACATGGCTCCCATGCTCTATGCCCAACTGGCATTGGCAGGCAAATTCACCCTTGACGAACTGGCCCAGCTACGCCAGTGGGGAAGCCCCACCCCCGGTCACCCCGAAGTGGATCTCGTGCGCGGCATCGAGAACACATCGGGTCCCCTCGGCCAAGGACACACCTTTGCAGTGGGTGCTGCCATCGCAGCCAAGTTCCTCAAGGCTCGCCTGGGAGATGTAATGAGCCAGACAATCTACGCTTACATCTCTGACGGTGGTGTACAGGAGGAAATCTCGCAGGGTGCCGGCCGTATCGCCGGCCATCTGGGTCTTGACAACCTCATCATGTTCTACGACTCTAACGACATACAGCTCTCGACCACTTGCCACGAGGTGACATGTGAGGATGTAGCCAAGAAGTATGAGGCATGGAACTGGAAGGTCATCACCATCAACGGTAATGATGCCGACGAGATACGCGCTGCCATCATCGAGGCCAAGGCCGAGAAGGAGCGTCCCACACTCATCATCGGCAAGACCATCATGGGCAAGGGTGCCCTCAAGGCAGATTGCAGCAGCTACGAGAACAACTGCGCCACCCATGGCGCTCCCCTCGGAGGCGATGCTTATGTCAACACCATCAAGAACCTCGGTGGCGACCCCGAGAACCCATTCCAGATATTCCCCGAGGTACAGGAGCTCTATGCCAAGCGTGCTGCCGAGCTGGAGAAGATCGTAGCCGAGAAGTATGCCGCCAAGGCTGCTTGGGCAGCCGAGAACCCCGACCTGGCCGTGAAGATGGCCGAGTGGTTTGCCGGCAAGGCTCCGCAGGTCGACTGGAGCGCCATCCAGCAGAAAGCCAACGACGCTACACGCTCAGCCTCGGCTACCGTACTGGGTGCACTCGCCACACAGGTGGAGAACATGATCTGCGCATCGGCCGACCTCTCCAACTCTGACAAGACCGACGGCTTCCTCAAGAAGACCCACGCACTCGTGAAAGGCGACTTCAGCGGTGCCTTCTTCCAGGCCGGTGTAGCCGAACTCACCATGGCCTGCTGCTGCATCGGTATGGCTTTACACGGTGGTGTGATTGCAGCTTGCGGAACCTTCTTCGTATTCTCAGACTACATGAAGCCTGCCGTACGTATGGCTGCCCTCATGGAACTGCCCGTGAAGTTCATCTGGACACACGATGCCTTCCGTGTAGGTGAGGATGGGCCTACCCATGAACCCGTGGAGCAGGAGGCACAGATTCGCTTGATGGAGAAACTGAAAAACCATAAGGGTCACAACTCAATGCTCGTGCTCCGCCCCGCCGACGCTCAGGAGACCACCGAGTGCTGGCGCTTGGCTATGGAAAACACCACTACGCCTACCGCCCTCATCCTCTCTCGCCAAAACATTGCCGACCTGCCCGCAGGCAACGACTATGCCCAGGCTGCCAAGGGTGCCTACGTGGTAGCAGGCTCTGATGCCGATGCCGACGTAGTACTCGTAGCTTCGGGCTCTGAGGTATCAACCCTCGTTGCCGGTGCCGAGCTACTGCGCAAGGATGGCGTGAAGTGCTCGATCGTGAGCGTACCTTCTGAGGGACTCTTCCGCAGCCAGTGCCCCGAGTATCAGGCTCAGGTGCTGCCCGCCGGTGTAAAGAAGTTTGGTCTCACTGCCGGTTTGCCCGTCAACCTCCAGGGTCTCGTGCCTACCCACGAAGGCAAGGTATGGGGTCTCGAAAGCTTCGGATTCTCTGCTCCCTACAAGGTGCTCGACGAAAAGTTGGGCTTCACCGCCGAGAATGTGTACAATCAGGTGAAAGCGCTACTCAATTAAAAATTAAGAATACCCTGTCATCCTGAACGAAGTGAAGGATCTCGCATTGCACTTTGCGAGATTCTTCGTTTTACTCAGAATGACAATAGAACAAAACTCCCTTTTTAATTCAATGAAACTGATTGGACTTGCCAGCGACCACGCTGGCTATGAGCTGAAAGAATACGTGAAGCAGTGGCTCGATGCCAAAGGCTGGGAATACAAGGACTTCGGCACACACAGCGCCGACAGCTGTGACTATGCCGACTATGCCCACCCGTTGGCCGAGGCCGTAGAGAGCGGCGAGTGCTACCCCGGCATAGCCATCTGCGGCAGTGGCGAAGGCATCAGCATGACCCTCAACAAGCATCAGGGCATACGTGCCGGATTGTGCTGGATACCCGAGATAGCCCATCTCATCCGCCAGCACAACGATGCCAACGTGCTCGTGATGCCCGGCCGCTTCATCGACACCGCCACGGCAGCCGCCATCATGGAGGAGTTCTTCACCACCCCCTTCGAGGGCGGACGCCACCAGGCACGCATCGACAAGATTCCCGTACGGTGACCCTACACACGCATTATACAAGAGAGGGTGTGTCAAACGCGACACACCCTCTTTTCCTTTTCCTACAGAAGCATCCTCACTTGATGTCCTCGATATTCACCAGCTTGTTTGCAATGGCATATATGATGAGGCCTGCGGTGGTATGAATCTGCAATTTCTGAGAGATGTTGCGCCGATGGGTAGTGACCGTATGTACCGAGAGGAAGAGCGTGTCGGCAATCTCCTTGCTGCTCATCCCCTTGGTGATGCAGACGAGAATATCCTTCTCCCTGTCGCTCAGCGCATCCAGTTTCTCTTTCTCCACCACCCCACCGTCGCCGTCATCAGTATAGAGCACAGGTTGGCTACGTTTCAGGTTCTGCTCAATGAGCTTCACGGCAGGCACAAACAACTCGTCCTCAATCATACAGTGTGAGGTCAAGTCCTGCTCGCAAAGGAGAATATCCAGCAACACAGCCCCCAGCAGATAGTTGTTCTTCTCGGGATAGTAACGGATGATGATATCCTTCAGCTCCTTCAGTTTCTCGCTGATGCCCGTGTGCTTGCCTGCAAAGTCCGAGATGGTGAAGTCCCTATTGAGGAACCCTTGCGACAGCTGTTCCACATAAGCAAACACCACCTCATTCTCATACTCCATGTGCTTGCGGACCTCGGTCACATATTCATCGTAGAAACGCACGATGAGCATGGCGATGTCGTTGCCTCCCGAACAGTCGATAGCCTCAATGAGCTTGCGTCGCAGATTGGGGAGGTTGAAGTCGAGGAAATACTCATGCGCCTGCTTCAGGTAACCTATCAGCGAGGGCAGCGACACCACCTCGTAGCTATAGTCCTTTTCCGACACGAAGTTGGCCACCTCCAAGAAGGTAGCCTCATCCACGCCATGCATCCCACACACCTCGCGCACCGTCTTGTCGCCAAAGCCCATCGAGATGCCGAAGCGCCCCATCACGAGTATCAGTGCGCTGTTGTCTTTGACCAAATCACGCATCTTATCGCCGTAGCAGTATCCCTTAACACTGTTCATCACCTATGTCTTTTTCATTTTCGCGTTGCAAATTTACTTATTTATCAGCAGATACACAATACCGAGAATTCAGCAAAAAGGGTACCGGCAGATGCCTACAAATACTAAAAGTTGGGTATAGTATCACCTGGCACGCTGATGCATTAGCGTGCCATCGCTCCTACACACAAATGGCTATTGCACGTAAGAGGCATTGGGTAGAATTTACCAAAATTTAGGTATTTCCCGTTTGTAGAACCTGACGTAATTTTGCAGCGAAAAAAACAGACAATGCATATTTATAAACTCAAGACAATGAAGAAGATGACAGGCATAATAATTCTCTCTATGGTAGCCCTCATGACGATGGCCACACCAGCTATAGCCGAAGAGAGAGAGAGAAGCACCACAAATGCAGCGTATGAACAGTTCCGCATAGGCGGATACGGTGAGATGGTGGCCAGCTTCAAGGACTATGGCATCAACCGCTTCAATGGCTCGTTCGATGGCAACACCAAGACACGCCGCAACACCATCTCGCTCCCCCGATACATACTGGCTATAGACTATAAGTTCAGCGACAAGTGGGTACTGGGCAGCGAGATAGAGTTTGAGGCAGGCGGCACAGGCAGTGCCGTAGAACTGGAGAATACCGAGAACGGCGAGTATGAAACGGAGATAGAGAAGGGCGGCGAGGTAGTGCTGGAGCAGTTCCACATCACACGCCTCATCATCCCTCAGCTCAATGTGCGTGCCGGACATATCATCGTGCCTGTGGGCTTGACCAATGCGCATCATGAGCCCATCAACTTCTTCGGCACCTATCGCCCCGAAGGTGAGAGCACAATGATGCCCTGCACATGGCACGAAACGGGCTTGGAGTTCTTTGGCTCCATTGGCAGTGGACACACACGGTTTGACTATCAGGCAATGATCGTTGCCGGACTCAATGCCAATGGCTTTGACCGCAACACGTGGGTAGCCGGCGGCAAGCAGGGGTTCTTCGAGGAAGACAACTTCACCTCGCCAGGCTACGCGGCACGTATCGACTACCAGGGAGTAAAAGGCCTCCGCGTGGGAGCATCGGGCTACTATTGTGCCGATGCCGGCAAGAATGCCGACAAGAAACAGACCTATGCAGCCGTGGGCAAGATACCCGTGAGCATACTCACTGCCGATGCCCAGTACCGGGGCAGGTATGTGACGGCACGCGGCAATGTGATGTATGGCTATGTGGGCAACTCCAAGGCACTCGCCGACGTATACCTCTCCAACAAATCGCCCTATAGCCGTCTGCACCCCGTAGCCAAGAATGCCGTGAGCTATGCTGCCGAGGCAGGGCTGAACGTGAGCGCCCTCTTCCCGAAAGTGGAGAGCATGCCAGTCATCTACCCCTTTGCACGATACGAGTACTACAATCCTCAGGAGCGTGGCGAGGAGGGGCAGACGATGGACAAGCGCCTGCAGACAAGCATGTGGACCGTGGGGTTCAACTGGTATGCCTTGCCTAACCTCGTGGTGAAGGCCGACTATATGACCCGCCAGATTGGCACCAGCCGCATGTTCGGCACAGGCAAGTATAACAGCGAGAACGAGTTCTCCATCGGCATCGCCTATGTGGGATGGTTCTTCCAGAAGTGAATCCTTTATTATTAATCTATAAAAACGAACCTATCATGATGAAAAAGAACTTTTTTGCACTAACCATCCTTGCCGTGGCCTTCGGCCTGGCTTCATGTAATCCCGATGACCCCACAGGGGGCAAGACCCCTGCGGCTGCCGACCTCGACTACAGCAGCGAGAACGCTACTGCATGGCATAACTACATGACCCAGGTGGCATCGCTCCTCAAGGACGATGCAGCTACACTCTATGCAGCGTGGAGCGAGAGCTACGAAGGGGGTGCAGCATACGCCGAGAGCTTCAAGAACCACACCTGGAGTAGCGACAAAAAGGCCGTAGCAGGCATCGAGCAGATTATCGATGGTTGCATCACCATCGCCGACGAGGTGGGCAATGCCAAGATTGGCGACCCCTACAACCTCTACATCAGCGGCAACACCACCGAGGCGCTCTATGCCGTGGAGTCTTGGTATAGTTGGCACTCACGCGACGACTACACCAACAACATCTGGTCTATCCGCAATGCCTACTATGGCTCGACCGACGGCGAGGCACACCCCCACTCAGTATCGGCAGCGATTGCCGCAGTGAACAACGCGCTCGACACCAAGGTAAAGGCAGCTATCCAGGCTGCAGCCGATGCCATCCAAGCCATTCCCCAGCCATTCCGCAACAACATCAACAGCGATGAGGCACGCGCTGCCATGGCAGCTTGCGCTGCGCTGGTAGAGGTAATGGAGCACGAGCTGATGCCCGTAGTCACAGCCGGCACCATCGGCGAAGATTCCTGGAACGCCGTAGTGACACAGTACGTAGACCACGTGGTAATGCCCACCTACCTGGCACTGAAGGAGAAGAACGAGACATTGTACAATAAGGTGAAGGAGCTTGCCGCAACCCCCTCGAACGAAGCTTTTGAGGCAGCCTGCAACGCTTGGCTCGAAGCGCGCGAGCCTTGGGAGATGAGCGAGGCTTTCCTCTTCGGCCCGGTAGATGCGCTTGGCCTTGACCCCAACCTCGACAGCTGGCCTCTCGACCAAGACGCTATCGTACAGATACTCACATCGAGCGACTGGGGTGCGTTAGAGTGGACCGAGGACAGCGAAGCCGAAGCGGCACAGAGCGTACGCGGATTCCACACGCTCGAATACCTGCTCTTCAAGGACGGCAAGCCCCGTAGAGTGAAGTAATCAGGAAGTATAGTTATTTAAGAGATAATATAGCAGTTTACCCAGGGAATCTTGTCATCCTGAACGGATGTGAAGGATCCCGCGCTGAGACTTAGCATGAGACGTTTATGAGATCCTTCACTTTGTTCAGGATGACACCAACGCGGTATTTTGATTTGTTTGGTTAACATCTATATTATTGCCATTATTTACAATGGGTGTATCCGATGTTTGCCCCCTTCCCGAGGCGAATATGGGGTACACCCTGTAGAGCAGAAAAAAACAAGAATTATGATACAGCATATAGGAAAAGCAATTCTCCCACTCTGCCTGCTGCTCTGTGGCTGTCAGGACGACGGGTTGCGCATACAGGATATCGAAGTGCCCGACGGCTATGCCCTCTCGGCCGGCACCTCGACCGTGTTTGTCAACTCTTCGTATGCCTATGACACTCCTGCCGACTGGGCCGCGGGAAGCTATCATACCAGGTTCTTCCGTGGCGACCGCCTCTACGACGACGCACGCACCAGCAGCAACGGCTATGGTGGCGGACTCGGTCCTGTGTATGCAGGCTATTCGTGTGGCAGCTGCCACCGCAATGCCGGACGCACCCGCCCTGCCCTCTGGAGCGAGGAGGGTTCGGGAAGCTATGGCTTCTCGGCCATGCTCATCTATGTGACACGCAAGAACGGTGCCTTCTTCCAAGACTATGGCCGCGTAATCCATGACCAAGCCATCTACGGCGTGAAAGCCGAAGGCAAAGTGCGCATGACCAAACGGTACGAGACATTCCAGTTTCCCGACGGGGAGGAATACGAACTCTGCGTGCCCGAGTATGAAATCTCCGAGTGGTATGCCGACAGCGTCAGCCCCGAAGACCTCTTCTGTACGGTGCGCATACCACTACGCCACGTAGGCATGGGACAGATGATGGCCATAGATACCAAGGAGATAGAGACACTGGCTGCCCGCAGCAACTACCCCGAATACGGCATCAGCGGTCGTGCCAACTACATCAACGAGCGTGGAGTAATGAGCCTCGGCCTCAGCGGCAACAAGGCACAGCATGCCGACCTCACCGTAGAATTGGGCTTCTCCAGCGATATGGGTGTCACCAACAGCCGTTACCCAGAGGAGATATGCGAGGGGCAGAGTCAGATGCAGGGAGGCAGCATGATGGGACTCATGTATGACCAACTGGACATCTCTACCGAGGATATGGAGAATGTAGACCTCTACATGCAGGCACTGGGCGTGCCGGCCCGACGCAACGTGGACGACCCCGTAGTGAAACGTGGCGAAGAGATGTTCTACGAGGCCAAGTGTCACCTCTGCCACGTGACCACGCTGCACACCAAGCCGCGCGGTTCAGTGTTGCTCAACGGTACGGGGTTGCCATGGCTGGGCAGTCAGACCATCCATCCCTACTCAGACTTCCTGCTCCACGATATGGGTTCGGAGATTATGGGCGTAGGCCTCAACGATAACTACGTGAGCGGATTGGCACGCGGCAATGAATGGCGCACCACACCACTCTGGGGCATCGGTCTGCAAGAGAAGGTCAACGGACACACCTACTTCCTCCACGACGGCCGTGCACGCAACCTGCTCGAAGCCATCATGTGGCACGGAGGCGAGGGTGAGGCATCGAAGAACATCTTCAAGAACATGCCTAAGGAGGATCGCGATGCGCTCATCACGTTCCTCAACTCGCTTTGAATACTTGATCATTTCACTCCAATAAGAACAAAGAACAAAAAAAACATACGATATGAAAAAGATTCTCCTTTCAGCCATCTTTGCCGCTTGCACATTAGGTGCGATGGCACAGTACGATGCCGACACCGACAATGGTGTGGTATCATTGGCAGGCCGCGAAGGTTTTGCCATTGAGTCCACCGACGGGAACTTCGTGTTCCGTCCCTACCTGCTGGTACAGACCTCGGGCAACTTCCGTTGGTACGATGATGAGGGCCTCGACAAAGCCTACAACCAGGACAATGTAGCCAACTCGGGCTTCGCCATCCCCTACTCTGTGCTCGGCTTCACGGGCAAGGCCTTCGGACGTGTCACCTTCAACCTCTGCATGAATGCTGCCGCTTCGGGCGGTGCTATGCTGCAGCAGGCGTGGTTCGACGTGCAGATGAACAAGCGCATGGCACTGCGCGTGGGCAAGTTCAAGACCCCCTTTGCGCACGCCTACCTCACCACCCTCGGCGAGACCCTGTTGCCAGCCCTCCCCACATCGCTCACGGCGGCCGTCATCCTGCCCCACTCGCTCAATGCCGTCACCCCCACCATCGGCACGGGCTTCGACCTTGGCGTGGAGCTGCACGGTATGCTGTCCGAGCAGTTCGGCTATCAGGTAGGCTTGTGGAACGGCACAGGCGCATCTGTCAACGCGGCAACCAAGACCTTCAGTGACGACTGGCACATCCCGGCGCTGCTCTATGCCGGACGCCTGACCTTCACCCCGAAGGGCGTGATGCCCGCTTCGCAGGGTAACTCCAACTTATTGAAGGAGGACAAGTGGATGCTGGCAGCCTCTACCTCGATGAATGTGGAGAGCGAGAGCGAGAGCACCAACGACTTCCGTGCCGGCGTGGAGTTTGCTATGCTCAAGCGCCGACTCTACCTCGCTGCCGAAGCCTACTATATGCACGTAGGGTTCACCGAGCGTCAGAAGATTGACGAGACCTACAGCTTCCTCGGCGGTTACGTGCAGGCAGGCTACTTTGTGGCTCCGCGTGTGCAGGCAGCCCTGCGCTACGACTTCTATAACCGCAACGGAATAGATACCGACGGTATGCTCAACATGCCTGCCGTAGGCGTCAACTACTTCTTCAAGGGTTGCAACCTCAAGTTGCAGGCAATGTACCAGTATATCGGGCGCACCGGTCACGAGACCCAGCTCGACCGCGACAACGACAACCTCGGTTTGGCTACACATACGGGCATCGTGCAGCTGCAATACTCTTTCTAAGCGGTAGGCAGGGAAACATTATTCTGAAACCACTCACACTATTTTATGAAGAAATTAACCCAACTCTCTATCTTGATCATCTTCGCACTGCTGTCGTGTGATGATGGACGTATCTACGATACCGAAGCAATCTTACCCGAGGAGGGGCGTGTGGTGAAACTCACGGGAGAGGTCACCGGCAACAATAATTGGATCGACAAGTACTCGGTGGTGCTGGCCGGATTCGACGATGAGAGCGAGTATGCCATCATCACCAAGAGCGTCCCCCTGACGGGAAAGACCGAGGTGGTGCTCTCGGGCATCGGCGATGAGGTGACCCGGATGGAGCTGTGTGTCATCAACCGTTTGCGCAAGCGCATCGTCACCTTGCAGGTTTTCGAGTGTCCGGCTACTGCCGACACCATACGCTTAGAGGCCTCACCGATAGATGCCGGCATGTATGCCACCATTCAAGATCGCCTGTTCAGCACCACCTGTGCGGCCTGCCACGGATACGGCGAGCGTGCCGCTGCCGGACTCTTCCTCACCGAGGGACGCAGCCACGCGGCACTCGTGGGCAAGGAGTCGGTAAAGGTACCCGGGATGCTGCTCGTGGCCGAAGGCAATGCCGAGGAAAGTGTGCTGTATCAGACGCTGGCCTCGGAGGTGAGTACCAGCTGGGGGTACGACCACACCAAGGAGGTGTTATCACCAACATGGCTCGAACTCCTCAAGGACTGGATTGATGCCGGAGCGAAAGAATGAGACTAAAACGAACAAGAACGAACTATGCAAGGACAAACATCGATTGATATATTTAGATTTGAGGCTGAGCAGGGCGTGGCAGAATATCACGCGATGTTGCGCATCACCAATCCTCGACTCACCTTTGCCGAGCAGACCGAGGCGCTGCTGGCAGCCTATGAGCAGCTCGTCACCGAGATGTTGCCCGGTGCGGTAGCCGTACTGAAGCGTTTCTTCCTGAGCGATGCGGCCAACCAGGCACCTTATCTACAGGCGCAACTCATCGAGAGCTCTGCCTGTGCGCTCTCCATCGTTGAGCAGCCCCCACTGGATGGCACGAAGATAGCCCTTTGGGTATATCTGCAGCGTGGCGTACAATCAAGGGTGCTCGCTAATGGCGACTATGAAGTGAGCCACGGTGCTTACCGCCATATCTGGAGCGGCTCTAACTGGAACAGGGCAGCCAAGGCGGAGTACCAGATGAGGCTACTCTTCAACGACTATACCATGCGCCTCGCCGAGCAGGGATGCCGCTTGGCCGACAACTGCATCCGCACGTGGCTCTTCGTGCAGAACGTGGATGTCAACTATGCCGGAGTGGTGAAGGCCCGCAACGAAGTGTTCCTCACGCAGGGACTCACATCGGATACCCACTTCATAGCCAGCACGGGCATTGCAGGCCGCCATGCCGACCCTGAGGTGCTGGTACAGATGGATGCGTATGCCGTCGAAGGCATACAGCCCGGGCAGGTAAACTACCTGTATGCACCCACCCACCTGAACCCCACGTATGAGTATGGCGTGAGCTTCGAGCGCGGCACCTATGTGGACTACGGCGACCGCCGCCAAGTATTCATCTCGGGCACGGCAAGCATCAACAATCGGGGCGAGGTGGTACATCCGGGCGATATACGCAAGCAGACACAGCGCATGTGGGAGAATGTGGAGACGCTGCTTGCCGAAGCCGATTGTACATACGAGCACGTGGGGCACATGATTGTCTATCTACGCGACATGGCCGACTACACCATCGTGAAGGAGATGTACGACGAACGCTTCCCCACGACTCCCAAGGTGTTCCTGCTGGCTCCCGTGTGCCGTCCAGGATGGCTCGTCGAGATGGAGTGCATGGCTGTGAAAGCTATTACCAACAGCAAATACCCTGACTATTGATGAAAAAACTGCTCCTTTTATTGTATGTGGCGATGGTGTTCATATTGGCTGCTACCACCTTCGTGGAATACGCGATGGGAACAGCCTGGGTGGGCGAACACATCTACTACACACCGGCATTCTGTCTGCTGTGGGGTAGCTTGGCAGTGCTCACGCTCTATGTACTCCTCAAGCGACGGATGTGGCGACACGTAGCCTCGTTCGGTCTGCACCTCTCGTTCGTGGTGATGCTGGTCGGAGCGCTCATCACCTTCCTCACCAGCAAGAAAGGATACATACACCTGCGCACGGATAGTCCCACGGCGCAGTTTATGGAGCAGGACACGCGCCTCGTGCGCGATCTCCCCTTCACGCTCGTGCTCGACACCTTCTATGTGGAGTATTACCCAGGCACCGAGGCTCCGGCCGACTATGTGAGCGTAGTACGCATAAGTGGCAAGGAGGCACTGCACGAGATTTCAATGAACAACGTGCTTGACCACCGGGGCTACCGTCTGTACCAGTCGTCCTTCGATGAAGACGGGCACGGCAGCTGGCTCAGCGTCAACTACGACCCGTGGGGGACGGCAGTCACCTACATCGGCTACCTGCTGATGGCGGTGTCAATGGTGCTCGTGCCGCTAAGCCGCCGAGGCAAGTTCCGCCAACTGCTGCGTAGCCCCCTGCTCCGCCGAGGGAGCACACTGGCAGTAGCGCTGCTGGCGGCACTCACCTCCGTAGGGCAGACCTCCACGACACGCCTCCCCATCATCTCCCCCGAGGAGGCCGATAGCTTGGCACGCACACAAGTCATCTACCACGACCGTGTGGTGTCCTACAACACTTTGGCACGCGACTTCGTGAAGAAGCTATCAGGCGAGACCTCCATTGACGGACTCACCCCCGAACAGATTGTGGGTTCGTGGATGCGCTATCCCGAAGCGTGGCAATATGTGCCTATCATCAAGATCAAGAGCGACGAGCTGCGCCATCGCCTCGGACTGGGCAAAGAAAAGCACGTGCGCCTCATTGACCTCGTCAGCAATGGGCACTACCGCCTGCGCGAGCTGTGGCACCCCGACAAGCAGGCATCGGGCAAGCGCACCAACTTGGAGAAGGCTATCCTCGAAACGGATGAGAAGGTGGCTCTCGTGTGGATGCTGCAGCAGGGCACACTCATACGTCCCTTGCCCGCGGACGGCAGCGTGAAACCGCTCTCTGAGGCCAAGATGAAGGCCGAACTGCTCTACAACCACATCCCCTTCAGCAAGATACTCTTCATGGCCAATCTCACCCTCGGGTTCCTCACCTTCGGGCTGCTGCTGATGCGCAATCTCGGCAAGCAGAGACGTACCCGGGAAAGCCGCGCATGGCATTGGGTGAGCCGTATCGAGAGCGGTGTGCTGTTGACCGCACTGCTCTTCCACCTCACGGGTTACCTGCTGCGCTGGTATATCGGAGGGCGCATACCTCTGAGCAATGGCTATGAGACGATGCAATTCATGGCGCTGAGCGTGCTGGTCATCGCCTTCGTGCTGCGCCACCGCTTCCCCTTCGTGGTGCCCTTTGGCTTCCTTCTCTCGGGATTCACACTGTTAGTGTCGTACCTCGGGCAGATGAATCCGCAGATTACTCCGCTGATGCCCGTGCTGGCCTCGCCGTGGCTCAGTACCCACGTGTCGTTCATCATGATATCCTATTCGCTGCTTGCCTTCATGTGCTTCAACGGAGTGTTGGGGCTTTGCCTGCCGCGCAAGAGCGAACGTCTGATGCTCTTCAGCCGGCTGCTGCTCTACCCCGCCACCTTCTTCCTCGGCATCGGCATCTTCATCGGTGCCGTGTGGGCCAATGTGTCGTGGGGACGCTACTGGGCGTGGGACCCCAAGGAGGTATGGGCGCTCATCACCTTCATGGTCTACGGACTTGCCTTCCACAGCGACAGCCTCGGCTGGCTACGCCGCCCGCGCAACTACCACCTCTACATGGTTATCGCTTTCCTCACCGTACTGATGACCTACTTCGGCGTCAACTACCTGCTGGGTGGCATGCACAGCTATGCGTAGGGGTTCACTTCGTTTCGAGTTCCACTATATAGTCAACACCCGAAGGAATCTCATCAAAGAACAGGGTTGTTCCCCCATTGCCACGCTTCACCTTCAAGGGTTGCTTGGTGTCGTATACGAAAGCTTTCTTTACCTTGCATGTCAACGGCAGGAACAGCTCCTTGGCATCGAGGTCGAAGATGTGCACGAAGAGGCGGTTACCCTTGCGGGTGGTCACTCCCCACTCTTGGGCAGCAATGTCACCGGCCGTGGTACCGTAGATGGTTTCTCCGTAGCGAGTGGTCCACTCCCCTATCGCTTTCAATCGGTCAAGAGCAGCGGCAGGCAGTTCGCCATTCGGCTGGGGACCGATATTGAGCAGCAGGTTGGCTCCCTTGCCCGAGGTACTCACGAGGTATCGTATCAAAGTTTCGGGACTCTTGTAGTTCTGGTCAATAATCTTGTAGCCCCACATGCCGTTCATCGTCTGACAAGTCTCCAAGGGCAGACGGCTGATGGCCTGGCCCGAGAGACCAGCCTTGTTCTCTCCGGGGAAATCACGCTCGAAGATTTGGATGTCCTCCCCTTCGACGGGTGTCTGGTGATGATTGTTGCCGACCAGACAAGCGGGCTGAAGGCGATGGATGAGGGCATACTGCTCTTCGAGCTGCCAGTCGAAAGGCACGGTGTCCTGGTCATGATCCCACACCCCATCAAACCAGATGGCACCCACCTCACCATAGTTGGTCAGCAGTTCGGTGAGCTGGCGGTTCATAAAGGCGTAGTAAGAGGGCCAGTCGGCTTTCTTGGGGTCTTTGCCTGTACCTCGTCCTGTGCGTCCGTGAGGATAATCTTCACGAGTCCAGTCGATATGCGAGTAGTAGAAATGCAGTTTGATACCTTGGCGGTGACACTCATCAGCCAGTTCCTTGATAACGTCGCGACCGAAGGGCGTGGCATCTACGATGTTGTAGGCCGACTGCTCGGTATCCCACATGGAAAAACCGTCGTGATGGCGCGAAGTGAAGCAGATATACCTGGCTCCTGCATCCTTGATGGCCGACACCCATTCCCGTGCATTGAAGCGTATGGGATAGAATGCCGATGCAGCCTTGGCATACTCCTTGTTGTCGATATTCGCATTGGTCATATACCATTCGCCCTGGGCAAACATGCTGTAGATGCCCCAATGGATGAATATGCCAAATTTGCTGTCGGCAAACTCCTGACGTGCCTTGAGGTTTTCTTCGGCAGGCACATAGGGTGTCGTTGTTTGTGCTGTGGCCTTACCGCCGATGAGCGATGCCATGAGAGCGGTGGCCAAGAAGAGTCTTTTCGGTGTTTTCATTGTATTTATTGTTGGTTTATATCGGCATGAGTTCCAGTTCGCCGAAGTATTCGGGGCGATGAAAGTCGGGTTGTGACACCTCGATAGGATTCCACGAAAGGAAGTGCGGCACGCTGAGTTCGTCGCCACATTTATAGAAGTTGGCCCGCAAGACAGCGCCTGCCTCCAAGCGTATCGGATGAGCAACAAAAAGAGAGGCAGGAATCACCAACGCCACCTCCCAGGCAGTAGGTTCGCAGCGCTCCTCAAAAGGAGTGCCTCCCAACGATGCCCACCGCAGTACATCGCGGCGCAGTTCGGCAGCTACAGGCACTCGGTCGTGGCGACCGTCACCCGAGGCAGCCAACAATGTACCTATACAGTTGCACTCAATATTATAATAGATATCGGAATCGGCATTGCGGATGAAGCACTCCACACACGAGTCTGTCCACACCCTGCCACCATCGTCGGCATAGTGGGCACGCACACTCTGCTCCTTCACTCTATAATGCACGAGCAAGCCCTCGGGACACCACGCCATGCGGAATGCCACTTCAGGGCAATAGGGATACTCTGCAGGCCAGTTGACCGTGTCAATGGGCTGGAAAGCTACACCCAAAACATCGAGCATGGCAGGCACATCGGCTGCTACAGCGGGTAAAGAAGCGATACGGGAAACGGAAAGTCTGTTCATAATATCATCTTTTATGGGGTTTCAGCCACAAAAGTAACAATAATCTACCAAACAGCCACCATAAATGACAATAATTCGCAAAAACCACCACATAAGTAACAAAAGCTCACTTAAGACAGAACTAAAATTACGAATCATCGTTTATTTATAGTTTTTTCTTGCGTTTTGCTCATAATTTCACAAAATATGTGTATCTTTGCACCCCGTAAATGAAATTAAATAGGTATTAGTATGAAAGTACAAGAGACATTAGCAGTACTTAGAGAGCATTTCCCCGGTGAGGAACTTTATTTTCAGGCCGTAGGAGAGGTGCTGTCAACAATCGAAGATGAGTATAACAAGCACCCCGAGTTTGAGGCCGCCAATCTGGTAGAGCGCCTTTGTGTGCCCGACCGTATCGTGACCTTCCGCGTCACATGGGTCGACGACAAGGGTAAGGTGCAGACCAATATGGGCTACCGTGTGCAGCACTCCAATGCCATCGGTCCGTACAAGGGCGGTCTCCGCTTCCACCCCTCAGTGAACCTCAGCACACTGAAGTTCCTCGCTTTCGAGCAGACCTTCAAGAATGCGCTCACTACCCTACCGATGGGTGGTGCCAAGGGAGGCTCGGACTTCGACCCCAAGGGCAAGAGCGACAATGAGGTGATGCACTTCTGTCAAGCCTTCATGACCGAGCTGTGGCACAATATCGGTGCCGAGATGGACGTTCCTGCCGGCGACATCGGTGTGGGAGCCCGCGAGGTAGGCTACCTCTTCGGTATGTACAAGAAGCTCACCCGCAACTTCGAGGGTGTACTCACCGGTAAGGGACTCGACTTCGGCGGTTCGCTCATTCGCCCCGAGGCCACAGGATATGGCAACATCTACTTCCTGCAAGAAATGCTCAAGACACGCGATATCGACATCAAGGGCAAGGTATGCCTCGTGAGCGGCTCGGGCAACGTGGCTCAGTTTACCGTACAGAAGTGTATCCAGTTGGGAGCCAAGCCTGTCACCATGAGCGACTCTAACGGCTACATCTACGACCCTGCAGGCATCGACGAGGAGAAGCTCGCCTTCATCATGGAACTGAAGAACGTGCGTCGTGGCCGCATCAAGGAGTATGCCGAGAAGTATGGCTGCAAATACGTGGCCGGTGCTGCCCCCTGGTACGAGAAGGGCGACATCGCACTCCCCTGTGCCACACAAAACGAGCTCAATGGCGAGCATGCACGCGCCCTCGTAGCCAATGGCTGCATCGCCGTGTCAGAAGGAGCCAACATGCCCTCTACGCCCGAAGCTGTAGAGACCTTCCAGGAAGCCAAGCTGCTATATGCACCGGGTAAGGCATCAAACGCCGGTGGTGTATCGGTATCGGGTCTCGAGATGACACAGAACAGCTACAAACTGGGCTGGAGCGCCGAGAAGGTGGACAAGAAGCTCAAGAGCATCATGCAGAACATCCACGCCTCATGCGTGAAGTACGGCACACGCCCCGACGGCTACATCGACTACGTGAAGGGTGCCAACGTGGCAGGCTTCATCAAGGTAGCCAATGCCATGATGGCTCAGGGTGTAATCTGATGCCTTTTTAGAAGGAAAAAGCACTAAGCTACATAGCCAACACCAAAACGCGCAGCCCCGCAAGGAGTTGCGCGTTTTGCATTACCAGACGCAACCTGGAGACAACTGCCACTCATCACTCCTCCACCTCGTAAGGCAGGAAGTGAAAGCCAGTCTTTGCCTTCTCTTGCGAAAAACAATAAAAGGTGAGTTCGGCTGTCGTGCACACCTCACCATCTACCGTAATAGAGGCCTGCATCAAAGCGAAGGCACGCTTCATCTCACAGATGTGTGCCCGCACCTCCAAGCGTACGCCATCGTCCGTTGAGATAGGGCGTTTGTACTTAATGTTCAGATTGGTGGTCATGCCCGACGTCTGCATCTTGCGGGCTATCACCCAGCCTGCCGTCTCATCGATCAGCGTGGCCTGAATACCACCATGCAGCGTATTGGTCCACCCCTGAAAATGCGAAGCAGGTGTCCAGTAGCACACCACCTCGTCGCCATCCTCATAGAACTCCATATGGAGCCCATGCTCATTGTGCGGAGCACACGCAAAGCAATTATACCCATCCTCCTCTGACATCCCCAAATAGGGATTGATAATCTTTTTCATAGTCGCAAGTTTTTAAACAACACACATATTCAATATAGGAATCCCAAAACCTACGGGGAATTTTGTCACCCAAAGATACAACATTTCTGCTTAACACGATAAGCATTTCTACAAAATCTCAAGATGTACGTTAACGATTTTTGTTGACTGTAGTTCGAGGTACAAAATTTCACTATTTGGAGGTACATTGTGGCGCGCTTGCGAGTAGCATATCCTTGGTGGAGGCACAGTCTGACAAGGACAAACACGAAGAGAATTGGCATGAATGTCTGTTTGCAAGAAAAAAAGGTTGTGAATGTACAAAAGTTTTGTGTACATTTGTCGGCAAAACACAACAGAAGACGGATCCAATGACAGAAAAAATCCCTTACGTGAGGTGGCGCGAACGCATCAACCAAATAGTGCCTGACGAGTATCGCATAGGCAACGATGTCTTCATCTTGCCACAACACAAACTGTTTCGGCTGCCCGAAGGGCACTTCAAGACCGATGTCACCACCGTTATCATCTATGAGAAGGGATGGGTGCGCGTGAGTCTCGACATGAAGGAGTATGTGGTGCAGGCACCGAGCGTGGTGACGTTCCTCCCCGATACGATATATAAGGTCATGGAGTGTTCCGAGAATCTGGAATACAAGATCATCATCTACTCGAAAAACTTTACGGACAACCTCTTCCTCAACCTCGACCGTATGCACCCATTGCGCACAGCCATACATGACTGTCCGGTGAACGAGGGTGCAGAGCACGTGTATGTGTACAATAAATACCTGTCGATGCTCATCGACCTGACCAAGCGCAGCGACTCGCCCTACAAGCTGGATGCCGCCAAGCACCTGACGCTGGCCACGTTCTACTCCTTCTCGCTCGTGCGCCACAACGTGGCAGACAAGCATGAAGAGCGGGTGGGCCGCAAGGACGAGCTGTTCGGCGACTTCGTGGAGCTGGTGCATCGCCACTTCCGTGCTTGCCGCGATGTGGCCTTCTATGCCGACAAGCTGTGCGTGACGGTGAAGTACCTGTCGCAAGTGGTGAAGGAGAAAGCTGGCCGCCCTGCCCTGGAGTTCATAGAGCAGTATGTCATCACCGAGTGCAAGGCACTGCTGCTGTCTACCACGATGAGCATACAGCAGATTGCCGACGAGCTGCACTTTCCCTCACAATCGGTGTTCGGCAAGTACTTCAAGCGAGCCACAGGGGTATCGCCGCGCGACTACAGGAAGAGCGGGATTTAGAATCTGCTATTGATGACGGAGACCAACTCGTCCACGATGTCCCGTGCCACCTCTGTTTTTGATTTCAGAGGGTATTCCTTCGTGGCGGCTTCGCTGATGATGGTCACCTTGTTGGTGTCGTGGCGGAAGCCGGCACCGGAGTCGCGCAACGAATTGAGGACAATGAAGTCGAGGTTCTTGCGGCGCAGCTTGTCCTGCGCGTGGGCTGTCTCGTCATGGGTTTCGAGGGCAAAGCCCACGAGGTGCTGATGGGGTTGTTTCATGCGGCCCAGTTCGGCAGCGATATCATGCGTGGGCTTGAGGCGCAGGATGAGGTCGTCGCCCTCACGCTTGATCTTCGTGTCGGCAGTGTGCTCGGGGGTGAAGTCGGCCACGGCGGCGCAGAGGATGGCAGCATGGGCATCGCGGAATGCGGCAGTGGTGGCTTCGTACATCTCGGCACATGACTCCACGTCAATACGGCGGATGGCGGGGTGCATGACCTTCATCTGCACGGGGCCTGCCACGAGGGTCACCTCGGCTCCGCGTGCGGCACACTCCTCGGCAAGGGCGAAGCCCATCTTGCCCGACGAATAGTTGCCGATGAAGCGCACGGGGTCAATCTTTTCGTACGTGGGACCTGCAGTGATGACAATCTTCTTGCCCGCCAGTTCATCGCGCCCGGCAAAGTAACGCTCCAGGTAGGCCACGATATTCTCCGGCTCTTCCATACGTCCCTTGCCTACAAGATGGCTGGCCAGCTCGCCCTCGGCAGGCTCGATGATGTGGTTGCCGTAGCTACGCAGGGTATCTAGATTGGCTGTAGTGGAGGGATGGGCAAACATGTCGAGATCCATGGCGGGAGCCACGAACACGGGTGCCTTCATCGAGAGATAGGTGGTGATGAGCATATTGTCGGCAATGCCGTGAGCCATCTTGCCTATCGATGAGGCGGTAGCGGGAGCCACGAGCATGGCATCGGCCCACTGGCCAAGTGCCACGTGGCTGTGCCAAGAGCCGTCGCGCTGGGCGAAGAACTCGCTGATGACAGGCTTGCTCGTGAGTGCCGACAGCGTGATGGGGGTGATAAACTCCTTGCCGGCAGGGGTAATAACCACCTGCACCTCGGCACCTTTCTTTATCAATAGGCGGATGAGCACCGCAGCCTTGTAGGCGGCAATGCTACCGGTGATGCCTAATACGATTTTCTTGCCTTGTAAGCTCATAGGAAGTGAAGAGTGAAGAGTTAAAAGTACTTTTAACTCTTCAGTTTGATGCGTGTGAGTACCTGCTTGGTGTTGAGCGAAAAGTCGCCCTGCATAATCCAGCCATAGTAACCGGGGTCGCGGCGCAACACCTCCACTACGGGGATGCCCTTGTACTTGCCGAAGTTGAACACCTCTATACCCTTGTCATTGTATACGATGCGGCCGGCAAAGTCAACGTTGTTGGTGTGCGATGAGAACTCGGAAAGCCAGGCGATGTCATTCTGCAGCTCGGGGTAACGGTCGAGCTGTGCCTGCAACACCTCGTAGGTAGCGCGGGTGTCGGCATCGGCACTGTGAGCCCCTTCGAGCTCCTTGCCGCAATAAAACTTCACCGCTGCCGAGAGAGTGCGCTGCTCCATCTTGTGGAAGATGACCTGCACGTCAATAAACTTGCGGCGAGTCATGTCAAGATCCACACCAGCACGGAGAAACTCCTCGGCCAGGAGGGGCACATCGAAGCGGTTCGAGTTGAAGCCCGCGATATCGGCTCCCTCAAAGTCGTTGGCCACCTCCTTGGCCACCTGCTTGAAGACGGGGCAGTCCTTCACGTCATCGTCATAGATGCCGTGCACGGCCGAAGCCTGCTCGGGGATATGCATCTCGGGATTGATACGCATCGTGCGCGACATCTCGTTGCCGTTGGGGTATACCTTGAGGTACGATATTTCCACGATGCGGTCAGTGGTGATATTTACGCCTGTTGTCTCCAAGTCAAAGAAGATTACAGGATTCTTGAGATTCAGTTTCATTGTTTCTTACTATTCGTTCGTTAATCTTGTGGGACAAAATTAGTGCAAGCCGAGAGAAAACGCAAATTTCAACGAGCGAATATAATGGAAAAGTTTACTTTTCTATTGTTGAGCGAGGAAGAAATTCTACAAAGTTAAATTTATTTGTAGTTTTCCGAGGTGCTACTTGCATACCAAGCCATCGCGCAAACGGATAGTGCGGTCGGTGATAGCCGCCAATGACTCGTCGTGGGTAACGATGATGAAAGTCTGGCCCAACTCGCGACGAAGGTCAAAGAAGAGGCTGTGCAGTTCCTCCTTATTCTGCGTATCGAGGCTGCCCGAAGGCTCGTCGGCAAGGATGACTTGCGGACGGTTGACCAGAGCACGAGCTACGGCTACACGCTGCTTCTCGCCACCAGAAAGCTCCGATGGCTTATGGGAAGCGCGGGCAGTAAGTCCCAAATAATCGAGCATCTCCATTGCACGGCGACGGGCATCGGCCATGCCTGCACCGTTGATGAGCGCAGGCATCATAACATTCTCCACGGCAGTAAACTCGGGCAGGAGCTGGTGGAACTGAAACACGAAGCCCACGTGCTGGTTGCGGAATGTCGAGAGCTGCTTCTCGTTGTACACAGAAACATCGATGCCGCCGAAAAGCACGCGCCCACTGTCGGGACGGTCAAGCGTACCGATAATCTGCAACAGTGTTGTCTTGCCCGCTCCACTGGGACCTACGATGCTGACAATTTCGCCCTGATTGATGGTAAGGTCAATGCCCTTGAGCACCTGTAGAGTGCCGAAGCTCTTGCGTATGTCGTGAAGCTGTATCATTTTGAGTATATGAGTTTTTTAGTTTATAAGTTATAGATGACGTATGACGTACTCTGCCAAGTAACAGCCGAAGACGGCAGGCATATAGCTGACGGTGCCTGCAGTAGACTTCTTGTTTTGCTCGTCATCGACGGTGATGATGGCGCGGCGATCGGCCTGTTCGGTAGAAAAGACCACGGGGAGCGACCGGCACATGCCCGCTTTCCTGAGACGTGTGCGCACGGCCTTGGCAAGCCCGCAGTGGTAGGTATCCCAGAGGTCGGCAAAGCGTATCTGCGTGATGTCACTCTTGGCACCAGCCCCCATACTGCTCACGATAGGGATACCCCGGTGCATGGCTTCCATAATCAGCGCACACTTAGGAGCGATAGTGTCGATGGCATCGACGATGAAAGAGCAATGAGAACGACCTGCACCATCCAATAAGTCACCCGTTTCATCATCTTTCAAGTATATAGGCAGAGTATGAATCCGTATCTCAGGATTGATGTCACGGAAGCGCTCGGCCAGCACCTCCACCTTAGGGCAACCTATGGTACTATGCGTAGCGGGCAACTGGCGATTGATATTAGAGGGCTGCACTGTATCGGCATCCACGAGAGTCAACTCCCCTACCCCTGCCCGACAAAGCATCTCGGCAGCATAGGCGCCTACACCTCCCACACCTACGACCAGTACGTGGGCTTCGCTGAGACGGTGTACTTTATCTTCGCCCAGCAACAAAGCGGTGCGTTCAGTCCACTGGCTCTCCATCAGTATGCTCTTTTACAGGTTTGCTTTTAAGATGAAAAGGATTCTCAAACATCTGGTTATAGGTGGGCAGAGGCTGTACGAACGAAAGTTCGTGTGCCTGACCGAACTGCTCGGGATAGATAATCATCAGGCTGTTGTTCGAAAAATGACGCATGAGCTGTGCCGGCAGATTATCAAAAGCAGACTGCCACGATATGCCGCCACGGCGAGCACTGACGAGAACAAACAGGTGGTCGTAACTCAAGTGCTGGGTCACGATGAGCAGGTCGTTCCAGTCGTCCAGCTCAAAATAGGCCGTACGGACACTTGGATGATGCTCCAGAACATAGGAACGTATCAATTTGACTGTCTCCGAATGTGCGTGGAAGTCAATACGACACCCCAACTGCCCCCCCATCCGGGCCAAGCGCTCAATCCATTGATGGAATCCAGCCTCGAGTTCAGCACGTTCGGGCACGGCCACAATGATACGATGCACCACATTGACAGGCATCAAATAGTTGACAATAATTACCTGACGATTGGTTCGGTCGAGCAACTCAGACACTACCGTCCCGAGATACGAATCGGTAACCTTGCGCTTATGATGAAGACCGAGAATTATCTCCGAAGCCTCAAACTCCTTCATCGAGTGCATAATGCTGCCCACCACGTTCACACCCACACGATTATATGTGGAGAGCTGTACATCAACGGCCGCTGCAGCTTTGGCAGCACGCTCAAGATTCTGCTGACCAATCTTCTTCTGCACCTCCGCATATTGATTGTCAATACAGACTTGCAGGGCTATCATCTCCTTCTGCGACCTTGCATCACGCATCATAATAGCCGTATCAATCAGTGCCTCCACGTTGTCGGGATTGTTGAGCGCCACCATAATCTTCTCATTGCCATCTTTTTCTTCAACCGGTGCCGTAGTCTCAGACAAAGCTATCGCACGGGCAGCACGGTCGGTAACGAGCGAACTGATGATGCAACTGACCAAAATCATCAGCACCACGCCATTGAGCACATCATCATTGATAAGGAATTGTCCTGGCGCAATTTCTAATTGCGTGCCCACCATAATCATCGCCAATGCACCTGCAGCATGGGCATTGCTCAATCCGAACAACATATCACGTTCGACCCGCTTCATACGCAGAACCAATTGCGTAGTCCAGGCTCCCAACCACTTGGTCACCGTAGCAGTCAGCACCATCACCACCACCACAAAGATAGCCTCCCTATGGTCAAAGAGACTCTTCACATTGATGAGCATACCCACACTGATAAGGAAATAGGGAATAAAGAGAGCATTGCCCACAAATTCCACACGATTCATCAGAGGAGACACACGGGGTATATACCGATTGAGCACCAAGCCTGCAAGGAAGGCACCGAAGAGTCCCTCCAAACCTGCCAGTTCTGAAAGTGCAGCACTCAACACCAACAGTACCAAGACAAAAGTGAACTGCGTCACATTGTCACTATATTTCTTAAAGAATGCCCTGGTAAAACGAGGATAGAAGAAAAAGATAAAGAAGCAATATACAGTACATTTCAGCAGGAAAAGCAACCAGAAACGGCTACTAATATCCCCTTTGGCGCTGGCCGATATTCCCGCCAACACAAACAACGCCAGCAGCAAAGCTATCATAGTACCGGCAATGGCTATTGTCACGCAATCGTGGCGACTCAGGCCATAACGTCCCACAATAGGATAGGCCACCAATGTATGCGAAGCAAAAATACATGACAACAAGAGCGAAGCATCCCATCGGAATCCCAACACCCAATGCCCGACCCCATAACCTAAGGCAAACGGTATGGCAAAGGTCAGCAGACCGAATACAATGCCTCGCACACGGTTCTTCTTCAGTCCCTCCAAATCCATCTCCAAACTTGCAAGGAACATTATATAATAGAGACCGACCTTTCCGAAGAGCTCAAAACTGCTGTCACGTGCCAGAATATTCAGCCCGTGCTCACCTACCAATACTCCTGCCAATATCATCCCCACCAGATGCGGCACACGAATACGGTTAAAAATCAACGGTGCAAACAATATGATAACCAATACTACGAGAAAGATCCATGTAGGATTGGTGATGGGGAACAAATGAGCTATTTCGCTAAGTATCGGCATGACTCGTAAATTTGCTTTTTGAGATGCAAAATTACAATAAAAATAGAAATTAGAAAAGCATTACTTCCCATGACGTGAAAATTGAGTCTTTTTCTTAAAAAGAAGTTAGCACACAAAAGAGCGTGACAATGTATAACATTCGTAATTATTCTGGCGCACAAGTTGTTTCGCATTAAACACTTCTCATGCGTGTTAATAAAAGTTAACGGGGGGGGGTAAAATGAGCTTCTACTGTGAAATAATAATTTATATTATTACCTTTGTCAAAAAATAGTGGATTCATTCTTGCAGACTTTGCTTAACAGAACCTGGTAAAAGGAATGTGATAAAGGATAAATGAGTTATGTTGAAGATTCTCACCCTAATCAGTCTTTTGCTGTATGGATTTATTACTCCCTGTCTCGCTCAGGAAACAGGGAGTGAGATTGAGAATCACCACTATACCCTATACTATTATCAGAATCGGATTGACATCCAAGAGAATTATCTGGACAATGCCTTTAATATTACTCGCATCAAGAACGTCTTGGCGAGGTCACCGCATATAGATAGTATCGCCATTTATGCTTATGCCTCTCCCGAAGGCTCTCCCACCCGTAATGAATGGCTAGCTCAGAAGCGTGCTGAGGCTGCCCGTGATTTCATTCTGACTCATCTGCCCAGTGACAGCGTACTCCGCCCCGAGAATATCGTCTTGTATCCCATGGGTGAGAATTGGGATGGATTGCACAAGGAATTAGAAGCCAACTATCACTTGCAGAATAGAGATAGAGTATTGGCTATCATGGGTTCCAAGGCATCCACTGAAACCAAGAAACGACAATTGAGGCAGTTGAATAATGGTAGTACCTATAACTGGATTATCAAACATCACATGCCATATCTGCGTATGGCTACATGGATTTGTGTATACCTGCAAATGCCTGAGTTCGTACCGGAGGGGATACCCGATATGGTCATAGGACATGACCCATTACCCACTCATAAACTACCTGATATTTCCCTTGCTCCCTGGCGTAAACAAAACACCATATTGGCGTTGAAAACAAATCTCCTTTACGATGCAGCTACGTTGCTTAACTACTCGTTGGAGTTGCCCATCGGGAACCGGTTTTCCGCACTTTGGTATCACCAATTTCCTTGGTGGAGATGGGGCGAAGCAAACAATCAATACTGTATCCGTTTCTTAAGCATTGGCGGTGAAGGACGATGGTGGTTCAAACCCGAGCCTCGCGTACAGCAGGGTAAATTTGTGCAACGTGACAAATTGATGGGGCACTTCATCGGGCTATATGCAGAATCTGGCATGTGGGACTTTGAATGGGATCGTGCCATTTGCCATCAAGGGGAACATTGGAGCGTAGGTATGAGTTACGGATATGCGCTGCCTATGGGACGACGCCTCAATCTTGAGTGTTCCGTTTCATTGGGTTATGCATCAATTGCATACCGTAAGTTTGAACCGAGCGAAGACTATGAGATACTATGGCGCGACCCTGTGAAACATGGCCGATGGAATTATTTTGGTCCGACGAAGGTTCAGATATCATTGGTGTACCCAATATTATACACAGCCAAGAAGAAAGGAGGTATAAGATGAGAGCACTTCTACTATACCTACTACGCTTGACGTTACTATTATCACTACTTACTTCATGCGAACATCGACCGTTACAAGACTTTGTAAACGCCCATTATATCCGCGTATACGTGGATGAGAATATAAGGAATGTTACTTTTGGATTCTATAACGAACAGTATGATCGGCCAGAGCATGAGAGACCCAGAGTAATCCGAGTCGTTCTTGCTGATCCTGTAAGTGGAACCATAATCAGCGAACGATACCTTCAGAATCAGGGAGTCGATTCAATGGGATATTACCTGGATGGATATATTGGTGCCCCTGCAGGCAGATATAATATGCTACTATACAATTTTGGGTCACCACGAACCCTAATAGGAAATGAGCAGAACTACTTTGCCATGCAAGGATATACCGAGCAAGTGAGTGATTATTATCTACAATATCTGCCGGCAGTGAGGCAAACGATAGATGAGCGGCAGATTGTGCAACAACCAGATCATCTGTTCCATGCAGTACAAGAAGATATAATCATAAACAAGAACGAGATTGTAGATACACTCCTCGATGACAATGGTAGCTATTTTAAAGCTCACAGTATGGTTAAGAGCTACTATATTCAAATAAAGGTGAAAGGTATAGAATGGGCGATATCAGCAGTCTCGCTGCTCAGCGGTATGGCAGGTTCGTCACTAATCCACCAACATGAGGGCATGATTGAGTCCGATTCTGTCCATGTGCTTTTGACATTGACCCCAACCGAACGGAAACGAAGTGGCCCAGATGGCAACACTACGGCCACGCTATATACCACATTCAACACTTTTGGTAAACTGCCAGATATACCGAGTCACCTTACTATTACTTTTGAGTTTACGAAAAGAGACGGATCGTCGCAGATAGAAGAGATTGACATTACAGATATGTTTGACACCCCTCTGGTCAGAGACCAACAATGGATTTTACTGGATCATGAAATAGAGTTGACACCTCCGGAAGGGAGTCCTATTGATGGTGGGCTCACACCTGGTGTAGATGAGTGGACAGATATTGAATCTGAGATTATAATATAACTTTTTTATTAACATTTTAATTTATTTAGTTTTTATGAAAAAGAATGCGTTATTTATGCTTTTTGCTGGCACAGTATTAGCAAGTTGCGTGTCTGAGGATCTCAACGTTAATCCTCAAAGTCAAGGTTCCGCAAAGTTAACCTTTGACTCACCTGTCATGTATCATAATGGAGGAACAAGAGCTAACTATCGTGGTGAGATTGGTTCTCATAGCTATGAGGGTTCTTCTACTATTTATTCCTACCCCAAGGAAGAGGACTTCGTAATTTATGCGGTACAGCATGATGCAGCCTTCTCAGGCTGGTCCAATGCTACACCCCACGAAATCAATAACACACCTATCAAGTATGACCAAAGCGTAGATGGTTGGGCTCCTAAAAACGCAGAAAACGATTATTACTATTGGCCTGAAGGATTTATGTCTTTTGCTGCAGCTTCACCCGCCGACTTGGAGGTGGCTAACGCTCAAAGAGCCTATGGAGATGCAGGTCTGACTATTACGGACTTTGAGATCTTGAATGATGCGAGCAAACACTATGATTTGCTTTTCAGTACCAGAACTATAGACAAGACTTCTGCCGATATGGTTCATGGGGCAAGCTATTATAGCGGTATTCCTATCCAGTTCCAACATGCACTGTCTTCTGTTCGTTTCTCTATAAAGAATGAAACAGACGCTGAAGTTGTTCTAAAGGAGATTAAAGTTTACGGTTTGAAGTATAAAGGTGATTTTGCAGAGAATCTAACGGAAGATGCTGCAGATTATTCAAAATATATCAGAAACGACAACGTAAACCCCACCTGGACCTTGGATAACGATTTGGTTGCTGAGGAGAATGCCTATCTTGGATTTAGCGGTAGTGTAGGATTCCCCATTGAGGCTCAATATGTAGCTTCACTTGCGGCTTCTGACGTTGATCAAGATGGAGAGGACGAGATTTCAAACCAATTAATCCTGATGCCTCAAGAATTACCTGCCGAGGCGATAGTAAAGGTGACATATACCGTAAACGGCAACACACATCACAAGACAGCAGAGCTAAGAGGTTGGGAAGATCTGAGCGGAAATCCTGTTGACGCTTGGGAAATGGGTGTACGTTATACTTATCGTCTCGTTTATAGCAGTTCGACTGCAGCTAAAGACAAAATCTACTTCTCTCCCAGCACAGACAATTGGGTAGAGCATGATGTTGTCGTGATTACTTTGTAATTATCATTATCGTCCCATAGGTCAGACATCTGGCCTATGGGAGTTTATTATTAAGAGAATACAGAATCGTTCTTTGAATGCTCTTAGAAGCAGACCCTTACACTCTATAGAGGCCTTCCGGCCTACGAAACAATACAACATGCATAAAACACCTATTTACTTCTGCAGCCCCAAAATTCATCTGACGTATGCAAGCATTTGCCTGGTATGTTGCATATCATGCAATAAGGATATGGAAATCATCCAAACTGAAGCTTCAATGATTAGTTTAGGTATTAGCTCTGAAACCCTCACAGACACCAGAGCCTTGGTAAATGATGATATTTTGCGCACTTCCTGTACACCTGACAATAATGGAGATTACGAGAGCATTGGTATCTGGGGACAATACACTACAGAGGACTCGGGACAGCAGGTGCCTTTCACCGAATTTAATGGAGTCCCTTTAGTTTATGCAACAAAAGCCACAGACTCTAATCCATACAATAACTGGAATTATCCTGGCGATGGGCGTATATGGCAGTATAATGCCCAATATGACTTTAGAGCCTGTTTTCCACAGACTCTTATGACCAGCCTGATGACCCAAATGGATGCTACCATCATACAAGGTGGCCCCATCAACACCTCCGTAATACAAGAAGACCTGCTCGTAGCAGCTACACGAATAAGCACCATGGATGGAATACCCAATGGTCCTGTTAAGTTGAATATGAAACATGTCTTTTCGGCACTAAGATTTAAAGTACGTACAGCCGAAGGATATACAACACCTGACCATGAGAGCATAACATCATGTTGGCTACAGAATCAAGGGAATGGCACAGACTTATTCTCCACTTCAGGATATTTGGTGCATTCCGGTAACATCGCACCGGAAATAAGATGGTATACCTATGAATCTTCATCCGTTCCCATGTATATGTGGGAGCATAGCGGAGTAAGCTTTACTAATGAAACTGCTTTATATACAGCCAATGGCAATCGCACTGGCAAGGAGTATACCCAAAATGACGGATGGTTATTGGTAGTACCTCAGCAGGTAAAGGCCGAGACATTGCAGTTTTGCTTTACGATGAGCAGCACAGGAAACACCATTTTCAAGGTCAACATTCCTGCCATCACCTATAAGCCAGCGACCCGCTATACATATATACTGGAAATTAGTGGTGCAAGCGTGAGTTTAAATTTGACAATAGCCGAATGGAACAAATTAGACTCCACACACGATATCGTAATGTAATATGAGGCACAAAGAAAATATGAAGAATAAGTTGTTGTTGCTTTGCACCATCCTGCATGGCATATTGATAATATGTGCGTGCGACAGATTAGGGGAAGGACAAGACGAATACTCTAACGCATCACTGACAATCAGATTTTGTAGCCTGAGCAATCAGTCAGCCACTCGTGGCATAGAGGATCTGGACGATGACGGTAACGTGTCGGCTTTAGAAGAGATTTCAGATGGCCGACGTATGTACCGATTGGCCGTGTTTCTGGTCAACAATGAATTAGTAGCCGCATCTACTGTATTAGAAGAAAATGACTTGCGCTTCAACGACAATAGGACTGTCGCCACAGTAAGTTTTGATAATTTAGATTATGGTAAAACATATAATTTATATGCTGTCGCCAACTATGGGGAATATGAAATGAATAATGGTCACCTGACCGACATTATTGATATAACTCGCGACATCAGCATATCGACCTCGGCAGATAACCTCTGCGATAAGAACACTCCATATCCCTTGTCGCTACAAAAAGAAATAATCCTTCAGCCTGGAGCCAACCAGGCGACAGGTGAGCTAATAAGGACATACGCACGCATACGTATAAACGTCAGAAACCAAAGCAATAAAGAACTAAAGGTAACCCAACTACAGTTTGCAGACAAATTCTCTCAAAACACAGCCGACTTATTTACTCCGGGAGGAACAGCGAATGTAACACCGAACGTAATCTCAGAAAATGCCATTACACCATTTTCACCGGATATGACGATGGCCTCAATGGATGCATCAAACAATGTTACAGAAGAGACTATTTTTGACAGCTATATTTTAGAGAGCAATGGAGGTAATTACTACTACACATTAGGTTTAGAATACGAAGGTGACAATACAACAGAATACAAAGTGAGCAGCACTGTCATAAACAATCCGGAAAGTATCAAGAGCGGAGCAATGTATGTCATATACAATACTAACCAACAACGATATCTGTATGCCAATGGCACATCCTCGGTAGGTGCTGCATCAAGCTATAATACGGATGGGATACTTGACCATAACTTTGTATGGAGATTTACTGAAACCGGCAACAATTATAGCATAGAATCAATGGGCAGCACAGGCTACTATATCAGCAGTGGACTGACGAACAACTCTGCACCATTAACCAACAACAGCAGTAGTTTTACTATATCAACATCTTCCAACAACCTCAGATTAAGAGGTTCAAGGTACTATCTTGGTGTCAACGGAAGTCGTGTGTATGGAACGAATACAGGCAACAGGAGAAACTTTGTACTATATGAAGTCACTTCAGAGCAAGTCACACATAGTGTAGAACACCAAGAGAAAATCGAGATAAAAGCAATAGATAAAACCACTGGTGAGGTAAATCCTATTCAAGAAATCAAGAGAAATGATTTTATCAATATCCTAATCAATGTCTCTTATAATGAGAAGAGTGGTGAGTTAGAATTTAAGGTCTCTGACTGGGAAGAAATTACAGGTGAAATAACATTTGATTGAAATGTATAACATGAAGCATTGGGTATATATATTTCTTTTGGTCTTTGGAGTCTGTCTGATGCAAACAAGTTGCTCAGATGAAACTTTATTAAAAGATACAGGAATAGGCGACAGAGAAGTATGTGTGGCTCTTAGTTTTGGGGCTAAAGATCATAAAACAGTCGAAGTGAAGACACGCAACACCTACGATTTACATTACGAATCTATGGTACGCAATGTCTATGCCTTTGTTTTTGCCAATGGAGAACGTGTATATGGACGTTACTTTGACAGCGATGATTTAAATCAATACTCCAACAAGGAGCATTGGACGGTAAGCAACATGTCTTCTACTGACAATACCACACAAACCTCAGGTATGTTGCAAATGAGCGTACCAACCATCGCCAATAATGCAGAGATCGTTTTGGTGGCAAATATAGACCTGGACTTCATGAATCTATCCGAAGAGCGTTTGGGATTGGTGCGTACTAAGAATGATTTGGATGCTATGATAGTATCTCTTAACCAAGATTTGCCGGAACGCAATGCTGGCTACTTTATGATGGTTGGCAGTGCCAATGGTATAAGCATTAATGAAAATGGGATCATCAATATTCCTAATGGGAAAATAATGCTCCAACGCCTGGATGCAAAGGTCGAGGTCAATGTACGAGTAAATCCCAATGAGGAAAGTGACAATCAGCGAGTTGAACAGTTTATACCGAAATCATGGCAAGTAGTCAATCTTCCCAGGACAAGCTACTTAGTACCACATGCAACAGGATTCCAGGAAGGAGAAGACTCATATTTCTCCCTAACGCCAAGAAATTTCGAATATACAGAGAACGAGGTCATTAATGGCATTCCGACGGGAGGAGTTTTGCATGGATTCTCGTTTTACACCTTGGAGAACTTGAAGTCTGCAAATAGAAAAAGAAGTACAGAAGGAAACTATCATAACCGTGACCGACGAAGTAAGTATACAGATGATGAATCAGAAGATAACTACGGGACTTATAATACGGAAAACGGATTGTGGGAATATGCCCCTGAATTAGCCACCTATATTGTAATAAAAGGTGAGCTCAAGATGGTGGTAGATCCTGGCTCAGTCACAGAACAGCATTTAATTGCAGATGTTACTTATTATATACATTTAGGAGATTTCGTTGCGGATACAGACAATTATGATATAAGAAGAAATACCTACTATAAGTACATAATCAACATAAAGGGAGTGGAGAACATTGAGATAGAGGTGGAAACCTCCAACGACAGTGAGCCGGGAATAACGGAGAATCAACCAGGATCGATGGGGCATTTGTTTGAAGCAGAAGAGGATATCTATACCTTTGATGCACATTTCGGACAGCGAGTTTATACAATACGCGCCGATGAAGTGGATGTAGAGAACATGACCTGGTATGTAAGAACCCCGTTTGGTCGTGAAGGCATACCTATGAAGGACGAACTTGGTCAGGATATATATAGCGATTTGGACTATAAATGGGTAGAATTCATGGTGAACGAGAAAGTGGGAGATGTGTATTCTACAGCATCCCAGAAATATCCATCTGATAAAACACAACTAAAATCCGTCATAGATGTGTTGAATATAATCAAAACAGAAACTATAGCATGGCAAGAGGGCGCTTCAAGTATGTATGACCAAAACGGGGAGATTCGATTTACGGTGTTTGTCAATGAGTTCTATTATAATGAGAATCCGATGAATCCCAACGACCCTGATATTTTGTGGAAAAAGTTTACTAACCAACCCAATCGCTTGCTGCACATCCTTTGCAAGAACAAGCGAAGCAAAGATGGCGAAAGTTCGATAACGGGTAGTATCCTGACAATCCGACAACGCTCCATCCAAACACCATACAACATAAACCTCCCAAAAACAGACTTGCAGGAGGCTTGGGGATGTGAAACAGTAGACGAGATGAAGAATGAAGCTTGGTTTTACCATCCGGATGAGAGAATGGATAATTGGAATGATTCGTATAAGCCATCATATACTCCTGATAATACCTCTCGTTCTGACGGACTGTACAATACTGCCTGCTTGCTGAATATGGTAAGCGGAATCGGGGCAAGTAGGACCCTGAATCGTAATCTCAGATGGGACACCTTCATTGATTATTCAGGGACGGAACCTCAATTGAAAAGTGAGTATAAAGCAGGACTCTATTCCGTGTTGCTCCGAAACAGAGACTTGGACGGTGATGGGATTATTGACCCAGAGGAATTGCGATGGTACATTGCTTCGTTGGATCAATTGTGTGGTCTTTTCCTTGGCGATCAGGGACTCAGCTCCGATTCCCAGCTATATCCTATAACAGCAAGCCGCGAGCCGAACGTTCCGGTAGTGGGTGGTGTTTTCGAAGGTGTATATCCTTGGAGACTACATGTGGTGAGTAGTACGGCCAATAACCAAACCGCAGGAAGTCTTCCTATTATAGTATGGGCCGAGGAGGGTGCCTCTACAGGTGAATACCAGCAGCATTATGATAAGCCCGCCTATTCTCCAGTACGTTGTGTCCGTAATTTGGGTATGGACTTACCGACAACCACGAACATACTTATTCCCGGTGCGAACTACCCCAAGGATGCTTTGGTCATTGTGGAGAGGCCTACTGGGACTATAACCACCAACTCGGTCTATAGATTTAACTTCAAGAACATGAATGAGGAGTCACTTCGCTACTACACGACTCGAGAGCTGGTTCCTGGAGATGAGTATTCCATTATGAGTCGCTTGTGCTATGGGTTTGAGACAGGTCCGTTACTGACCTCATACCCTATCGGTAATAACGTTTCACCCTATATTGCCCTTAAAGGACATTTGGAAAACGGCCTTTCATATACTCCAAACGAAGGTTACCGTATACCTAACATACGTGAAGGAGTCGTGATGCTGTTATATTGCGGTGGCGATGGTGCATGGTGGGGTAATTCTGGTTCGTTGGTAAGCAGTTACTACTCGTTTGGTTACTATGGTAATGATTACGATGTGGTAGGAAACTCACACTTCTACTCTTGGTTTATATACAACAATCGTGTAACTTTGGGTGGAGCTGGTGAAAGCATCAGCCATGTGCGTTATGTGCGAGACTGGAACCCTTAATGGAGATTTTATTGCAGTAAAGAAAAAGAGGCCGTCCGAAAAAGAACAAATACGACGATTACTATCTTGCCCAAAAAAGAACGCAAAGATAATCAAGCAAGTTTGACATTATTTTCCTCGTTTGTTATTATCTTTGCGATAAACCGCGAAGATATACTGCACTTGCTGTAAAAAATACTGAAAAAAGTTTCGTATTTCTCGCTCGTTTGTTACTATCTTTGCACCAAAACAAATACCAATACTAAAAACAATATGCTATGAAATCAGTTCTTGACAATCGCCCCGCATTGGCAGCGGAAGTCTACAAAGTAGCCGAAGTAGCAGGTTACTTATGGGAGAAGGGATGGGCCGAGCGCAATGGCGGCAACATTACAGTAAACATTACCGAACACGTTGATGATGAAATCAAGGCACTACCCGCCATCAGTGAAATTAAGTCTATAGGTGTCACCTTACCACACCTGAAAGGATGCTATTTCTACTGCAAGGGAACAAACAAACGTATGCGCGACTTGGCTCGATGGCCTATGCAGAATGGTTCCATCATCCGTATTCTCGATGACTGCGCCAGCTATGTCATCATCGCTGACGAGCCCGTAATGCCCACTTCAGAGCTACCCTCACATCTAAGCGTACACAATTGGTTCATTGAGACCGGCAAGCCCTACAAGGCTTCCGTGCACACTCACCCCATCGAATTAGTTGCAATGACACACTGCAAGAGATTCTTAGAGAAAGATGTTGCCACCAACCTGCTATGGAGCATGATTCCCGAAACTAAAGCATTTTGTCCTCGTGGACTTGGTATCATCCCCTACACCTTGCCTGGTTCAAATGAATTAGCCGAAGCAACTATTCGTGAACTGGACGACTACGATGTTGTCATGTGGGAAAAACACGGTGTTTTTGCCGTAGACACTGACGTAATGGCTGCATTTGACCAAATAGATGTGCTCAACAAGTCTGCACTCATTTATATTGCCTCTAAGAACATGGGGTTCGAGCCCGATGGTATGAGTCAGGAGCAGATGCGCGAGATGTCAAAAGCATTCAATCTCCCCAAGTAATATCCTCCACAAAAAAATAGAATTAGACAAAATAATCAATAAGAATGGGACATCTCATGTGTCCCATTTTTTATACATCTATAATTGTATCCCCAAAGACTACAAGACATTAATTGTCGATTACTGTAAGCATCCCATCATCCACAAATGAAACGAGTTGTTTTTGCGATTCTTTCTAATATTATTTATGCATTTTTGAATATGTGATATTAATGAATCCAGTATATCCGCAGTCATCTGAATGTGCCTTGATTGTTATTACAGCATATCTTGTCCGCAATCTCGCCCAAAGTGTCGCGCACGTTGCAAAGTCAAAAACACGAGTATGCACGTATGGAAAAGTTTCAGTACTTTTGAGAAAGTATGATAACGCTCCCCTACATATTCTATATTGCCACCGTGGCAATATATATTGCAGCGGTGGCAATATAGAAAGCATCTCGCAGCTTAAACGCTAAAATAATGTAAGTGTTTTTTACACGTCACTTAGTTGCAACAACAAGAAAGACGAGCAACTCTCGCTGCTCGTCTTCTCTGCGGAAAGGGAGGGATTCGAACCCCCGGTGCCTCTCAGCACGGCGGTTTTCAAGACCGCTGTAATCGACCACTCTACCACCTTTCCAGTGCTTCACAAGAGGTCTCTTGCTCAAAAGCGATGCAAAGGTAGAGAGTTTTTTTGAAACGTGCAAATGCTTTCAGGTTTTTTTTGCTATAAATGGCAAAAATTGTATCTTTGCACCGTAAAAAAGCAGGTTGATGAAGAGCGGAAAGTGGAAGTACCGGGAGTTGACGCACGGACACACCGCGAGAACAGAGAAAAGAGACAGATGATATATCCGAGCAATTTCGAGCAGAAGATTGGTTTCGACCAAGTACGGCACCTGCTACGCAGCCGCTGCCTGAGCACCTTGGGCAAGGACAAGGTGGAGGAGATGCAGTTTGCACACACTGCCGACGAGGTGAACCGCCGATTGGATGAGGTGACGGAGTTCGTGCGCATCATACAAGAGGAGGACGCATTCCCCAACCAGCACTTCTTCGATGTGCGCCCCGCCCTGCACCGCGCCAGTATCGTGGGCATGTACTTGGACGAGGGGGAGCTCTTCGACCTGCGCCGTTCGTTAGAGACGATAAACCTGATAATAAGATTCTTCCACAGAGACGAGGAGGAGGAAGCGAGCAAATATGCCTGCTTAGAGGCGCTTGCCTCGGAAGTGCAGTCCTTCCCCACCCTCACCCGCCGCATCGATGGCATCATCAACAAGTTCGGAAAGATCAAGGACAATGCCTCGCCGGCTCTGGCCGAGATACGTCGCGAGTTGGCAGCCACCACGGGCAGCATATCGCGCACGCTCAACTCCATATTGCGTTCGGCACAGGCCGAGGGTATCGTCGACAAGGATGTGAACCCTACGGTGCGCGACGGCCGGTTGGTGATCCCCGTAGTGCCGGCACTCAAACGCCGCATCAAGGGTATCGTACACGATGAGTCGGCCACCGGAAAGACCGTCTTCATAGAACCTGCCGAGGTGGTGGAGGCCAACAACCGCATCCGCGAGCTGGAAGGCGAGGAGCGCCGCGAGGTGATACGCATACTCACGGAGCTGACCGATGAGCTGCGTCCACAGATCCCCGATATACTGGAGTCGTACACCTTCCTTGCTGAAATCGACTTTATCCGCGCCAAGGCACTCACAGCCATCGGCATGGAGGCCATCAAGCCACAACTGCACGACTATCCTTACATAGACTGGGTGGAGGCAGTGCACCCGCTACTGCAGATCAGCTTGGCCAAGCACCATAAAAGGGTGGTGCCGCTGGACATCAGGCTGAACCGCGAGCAGCGCATCCTCATCATCTCAGGACCGAATGCGGGAGGCAAGTCGGTGTGTCTGAAGACCGTCGGGCTGCTGCAGTATATGCTACAGTGCGGCATGCTCATCCCGCTGAAGCGGGCGAGCGTGGCGGGCATCTTCGAGAGCATCTTCATCGACATCGGCGACGAGCAGAGCATCGAGGACGACCTCAGCACCTATAGCAGCCACCTGCTGAACATGAAGAATATGATGCGCGAGGCGAACAGCCGCAGCCTCATCCTCATCGACGAGTTTGGCAGCGGCACCGAGCCGCTCATCGGAGGTGCCATCGCCGAGGCTGTGCTACGCCGCTTCAACTCACGCAAGGCCTACGGTGTCATCACCACCCACTACTCGAACCTGAAGCAGTTTGCCGACAGCCACAAAGGGGTGGTCAACGGTGCCATGCTCTACGACCGTCACCTGATGCAGGCGCTCTACCAGTTGCAGATAGGCAACCCCGGCAGCTCGTTTGCCGTGGAGATAGCCCGCAAGATTGGCCTGCCCGAGGAGGTTATTGCCGATGCCTCGGAGATTGTGGGCAGCGAATACATACAGTCAGACAAGTACCTGCAGGACATCGTGCGCGACAAGCGCTACTGGGAAACCAAGCGACAGAACATACGGCAGAAGGAGAAGCAGCTCGAAACCCTTATCGCCCAGTACGAAGGTGAGATGGATGAGCTGAAGCGGTCGCGCAAGAGCGTCATCCGCGAAGCCAAGGAGGAGATGCAGCAACTGCTGCAGGAGTCGAACGCCCGCATCGAGAATACCATACGCACCATCAAGGAGGCACAGGCCGAGAAGGAGCAGACCCGCCAAGCCCGCCAAGAGCTGGCCGAATGGCGCGAAGCCGTGACCACGGGCAGTGCCGACGAATACGAAGCACGCATACAGCGCAAGATGGAGCAACTCAAGGCACGGAAAGAGCGCAAGAAATTGAAGAAAGAGAAGAAGGCGGCCTCCCCTAACCCCTCCCAAGGAGGGGAACTTGGCTCCACGGTGTCTGAATCGTCCCTCCTTGGGAGAGGCAAGGGGGAGGCTCTCTCTGCCGGCTCTCTCGTTCGCATCAAAGGGCAGCAGACCATAGGCACCATCGAGCAAATCAATGGAAAGAACGCTACGGTGACCTTCGGCATGATGCGCACCGTGACCAAGCTCTCAAAACTGGAGCCAGCCACTCAAGAGGCGGCACGCCAACAGGAAGCCGAGCGCCCACGCGCCTACACCTACCTGAGCAAGGAGACACAGGAAGACATCTCGCAACGCCGCCTGCAGTTCAAGCAAGACATCGACGTGCGTGGCATGCGTGGCGAGGAGGCCCTGCAAGCCGTCACCTACTACATAGACGATGCCGTGTTGCTCAGCATGCCACGAGTGCGCATACTGCACGGAACGGGCAACGGTATCCTGCGCACCCTCATCCGTCAATACCTACAGGCTAACCCTGCCGTAGCCAGCTGCCGCGACGAGCACGTACAGTTTGGCGGAGCGGGAATTACAGTGGTGGAACTGCATTAGTTTAGAGTTTAGAGTGTAGAGTGTAGAGTTTAGAGTGTAGAGTGTAGAGTGTAGAGTGTAGAGTGTAGAGTTTAGAGTGTAGAGATTAAAGTTTAGAGTGAAAAAATAGCAATTTGTAAATAGTAAACAGTCATGATGAACATCACCTTCGTTGACATTCTTGAATTCGTTGGCACATTCGCCTTCGCCATCAGTGGTATACGCCTGGCTTCGGCCAAGCAGTTCGACCTCTTCGGAGCCTACGTCGTAGGCCTTGTGACCGCCATCGGTGGCGGTACCATCCGCGACCTGCTGCTCGATGTCACTCCTTTCTGGATGAGCAACACCATCTATCTTACCATCACAGCACTCGCCCTGCTATGGGTAATGGTATTCAGCAAGTATCTGGTACACATGAACAACACCTTCTTCTTCTTCGACGCCATCGGCCTTGCCCTTTTCGCCGTGGTAGGTATACAGAAGACGCTCGACGCGGGCTTTCCTTTGTGGGTAGCCACGATCATGGGTACGATGACGGGTGCTGCGGGCGGCGTGCTGCGCGACGTGTTCATCAACGAGATACCGCTTATCTTCCGAAAGGACATCTATGCCATGGCCTGTGTGATGGGAGGTGTCGCCTATGCCGTATGCGGATGGATAGGCACTGACAACATCGTGACGCAAATCGTCTGCGGCATCAGCGTATTTCTCACCCGCATCCTTGCCGTGAAGTACCACATCAGCCTGCCTATACTCAAGGGAGAGGATGACGAGGATTAAGCAGCCGCTTCTGTTTCTATACAAAGCAAGGGGGAAGGCCAGGCCTTCCCCCTTGTTATTCTTAGCTGTCGACGGTCAGAATCGCAATCCTACTGTCAGCATACCTTTCAGCAGATTACGGCTGAGTGTGGTTGCCTTCAGTTCCCGCTCCTCGAACGGATAGAAATCTGAGGATTGACGACTATAGAGCAATGCTGCATCGGCATAGAAGGTATCTCCACGGAAACCTACACCGCAAGTGAAATTATTGGTCGAACGGATATTCATGTAGGCAGTGTTGGTCTGCACTGAATTCACAGGAATCATCTTCCAGGCATCAGCCTTGTATCCGCCGGTCAGGTGGTTGTAGCCAACACGGGTGTAGAACGAGCCTGGGAACATCTTCTCGGCACCCAAGCGCAGGATATGCTGCCCGGTAAAGTTCTCGGCCGTGTGGTCATTCATCAGCGTATTCTCATTGCCATCTTTATAGTAGAGCTTGGCTGCACCGTAGTTTGAGTATTCATACTCGGCGCCCAAGGCCAAAGAGGTACCGATGGTGCCACCCACACTGACATTGACCTTGGCAGGAGCAATCATCGTATAGTCAGTGTAGCAGTCGCCACCATAAGCATTCTCATCAAAGGTATCCATAGAGCCTTCGATGGTGGAGCCGTCCGCAAATGTCACGAACGAGCTGATGATGGCCGAATTGTAGTCGCGCAGGTTATATACCGTAGGTGTAGTTGCCGACACACCGATGCGGAACGATGACTCCACGAAGGGACGCAAGATGGCACCGAACTTGAGGTCGTAGCCCGAGCCCGTGGTACGGTAGAAGTTCTGCAAAGTGTAGTCGCCACCGTCAAAGTATTCGGTATAGGTAGACTCCAGACGACGGTCTACATCGTAGGCTGTCAGGGTGACACCCAAATAGACGGCATCAACAAGATTGAACGAGAGGTTGAAGTCATAGGCATCAATACCGCCACTAAGGACTTCGCTGTAGTTGTTGGCATCGGAGCCATAATAGCTTCCGCCATCCAAAGCGGTAGCATCAATCAACCACCCATCGGCACCCAAGAGAGTGAGCCAGCCGATTCGTGGGTCGTCATAATAATTCTTCTGATAGAATCCGTCAGGACTATTATAATCAAAGTCGCTTGCAAACACATTGTCGACGTTCTCATACGCCTGCCAAGCCATCTGGCCTGTCTGCGAGAGACCGTTGAGGTTCGATGCCATACCCATCTTGCCGCCAAAGCGCTTTACGTTGCGGTAGTTGAATCCGAAGTTGGTGAAGCGGAGGGCGTTCTCGTTGCTCACCTTATTGGCAACCACGAAACCAACATTGTCTACCGCCCCATACGAATCGAACGAACGATTACGGGTGCTGTTTGACCGCGTACGCTGAGTCACCCAGCCACCGCTGAACGACATGCCAAGGTCCCAACTGCGGTAGAGACCGATACCAGCGGGGTTGGTGCCCATGACACTGAGGTCGGCACCAAGCGCACTCATAGCGCCACCCATACCCACGAAGCGGGCTGTTCCACCAAGGTCTGTATCGAGCAGCGCAGCTGCCTCGTATGATGTCTGTGCTTGCATAAAGGAGAACGATGAAAGCATCGTCGCTGCAAGGATAAATAGTCTGTTCCGTTTCATAGTGATTTTGATTTATGATTCTTGGTTTATCTTTCTTGATGACAGCTTCACTCTATCGACGGCTGCCGCCACCACCACCGCTGCGTGAGCTACCGCTACTGCTGCTTCCTCCGCCACGTGAGCCACCGCCGCTGTAAGAGCTACCGCCGCCGCTGTATGAGCTGCTGCTACGAGAGCTGCTGTATGAGCTACCGCTACTATACGAGCTGCTGCCACTGTACGAACTGCTACGCGAGCTACCTGAAGAATAGCTGCCCGAACGGCTGCTGCTCGAAGAAGAGCTACGGCTTATCGATGACGAAGAGCTGCGAGTGCTGCTGGGACGGTTGTATGAAGAGCCCGAGCTGCTGCGCGAAGTGCTCTGACGAGTATAGGAACTGCGTGAACTGCTGCCTGTAGTGGCACCGCGACTGACGGAGGAGGTGCTGCCTCCGCGGCGCAACACCTCATCATTACCACCACGACTCGATGATGAGCGGACTGCACCTGACGAGCGGTTCGAGGAAGAACCTGTGCGACCCGTCACTACGCGAACTGAGGAGCTGCGAGTAGAACCATTGTCGGTACGGCTAACACTTGCGCCACGACGTGTAGTTGTGGTTGTTGCATGGCGACTCGCTGTATTGCTGTCCTGCGAGCCACGACGTGTAGAGGCTATCGTTGCATGGCGGTCGTTCTCACGAGGACGTGGCTTATCGGGAGTCACCCCACCCCATCCGGGCTTGCCATGGCCGAAACCAGGATAAAAACCGTGATGGCCGTGATGCCAGCCGGGATAATAGTCGTGGAAATGGGGATTAAACCAAGGGTCGTACCACACATGGCCGTAGAAGCCCCAGCCATTCCAATACGAACCCATACCCCAATGGGGTCCCCAGTGATGACTGTAGTGGAAGTCCCAATAATGGTTCCAGTGGTTCCAGTGACCCCAGCGGTTCCATCCGAAGGGATAGCCCATCATATAGTCCCAATAATACCAGTTGCTGGAAGTGGGGAACACGTAGGCATACATGCCATCATCGTAGATATTCCAATCCCAGGTGGGCCACAGGGCACCGCCATACACCACATCCCAATAGAGCGGGCTGCTCACAGGGATTGCATAACGCGGATTGCGGAAGCGGATGATGCGCATGGCATACTCGTAGTCCGAATCGCTACCCTCAAAGCCATTGACCCATCCCTCACCTTCGTCAACGCGGGTGAGCCGCAGGGTGTCGGTGTTCATCCACATCGTGTCGCCCTCTTCGGTGATGAGCACAAAACCCTCCTCATCCATGGCAAATTCCGACACGGCATCGCCCTGCTCGGTCAAGTATGAGCCACGGCGGTTATAAGTGTCCGCATCCATCGGCAGACCTTTTGCAGAGAAGGTTGTCACCGACAAGGTCTTGACACTATCCTTTGCCAGGGGAGAGGCAGCCTCCACCTCACCGGACGCGAGAGAAGCCTCCTGCTCTGTCTTCACGACCTGAGCCTCCGTCTTTGCCTTTTTCTTCTTGGGGACGAAGTACAGGTCATCGTGCTGTGCCGATGCCGAACCGATGATTCCCACCAACATCAATGCTGTCAATATTCCTTTTTTCATACCTATATATATTAATAGTTACCTTTTCACAGTGCAAAGATAACAAGTATTTTCAACCCAAATAGGGGAAAATCCCTATCATTTATGGGGAAAATCCCTAAAAATGCGTAATTTTGCAAGAAACTATAAAACTCTGTTGACCACAGAACACACGGACAACACGGATTTTATTATTATTTGCAGTGATATTCCGTGTGCTCCGTATAATCCGTGATAAAAAGAACAAAATCAGTAGCAACTCCAAACATTAAGCGAATATGAAATACCTCGAAGTCACCTTTACCGTGAATCCCGTGAGCGAGACCGCCAACGACATTATAGCAGCCCTTGCTGCAGAGTTGGGGTTCGAGAGTTTTGTCGAGTCCACCGACGGCACCATCGGTTACGTACCCGCCTCCCTCTACAACGAAGAAGCCCTGCGCGAGGCGCTGACCGACTTTCCCATGAGCGACACCTCCATCACCTTCACCGCTCAGGAGATGGAAGACAAGGACTGGAATGAGGAGTGGGAGAAGAACTTCTTTGAACCCATCGTTGTAGACGACCGCTGCGTCATCCACAGCACCTTCCATAAGGACTACCCGAAGGCGACTTACGACATCATCATCAATCCGCAGATGGCGTTCGGCACCGGTCATCACCAGACCACCCGCCTCATCATCAGCTACCTGCTCGATACCGACCTGCAGGGCAAGACCGTACTCGATATGGGCTGCGGCACATCAATCCTCGCCATCCTGGCCTCTATGCGCGGAGCCACATCGCTCACCGCCATCGACATCGACGAGTGGTGTGTGAACAACTCCATCGACAACCTCGCCCTCAACCACATCGACAACATCAAGGTATTCCAGGGCGACGCCTCATCGCTTGCCACCGAAGGGCCGTTCGATGTCATCATCGCCAACATCAACCGCAACATCCTCCTGGCCGACATGCAATACTACGTAGCCCGCATGAACGAAGGAGCCGAGATCTACTTCAGCGGCTTCTACGAGAGCGACCTCCCCATGATACAGGCCGAAGCCCAGCGTCTCGGGCTGCGCTACCTCAGCCACCGTGTAGAGAAGGACTGGACGGCAGCTCGGTTTGTAAGGGAATAAGAACTGAAAACAAGATTTTTGGTTCTTGGAAGTAAAAAAGAGTTGCAACCGCAACTCTTTTTCTTTTTACCCTTACCGTAAAGTGTATCGCTGGAGTTCCTCAAGCGAACCGTTGAAGACATTCAAGTCTACACTCTCCTCAATCCCGGGCACAGAACCGTAGTCGGTATGCTGCCAGAACTGCCATGGACCTTCGTAACTGAGTGCCTCCACGTAGTAATGGGCTATCCACAGTGGATATTTGGCAAACTCCGGAGCATCCAGATAGCGTGTCATATATTTATATGAGGTGTAGATAATCGGCTTCACTCCGTAGTGCTGCTCCAGGCGGTTGAGGAATTTCACGAGATCGGCCTGCAACTGTGCCTTATTGCGCGGTTTGCGTTCTATGTCAAGAACGGGAGCCAAGTCGCCCTTCTCAAGTTTCACCTGCGAGATGAAGAAGTCGGCCTGACGAATGGGGTCAGAATTGGGATTATAGAAGTGGTAGGCACCACGCATGAGCCCCACCTCACGAGCACGGCTAAAGTTCTCATCGAAGCGGTGATCCTTGTAGTCGCCCCCCTCCGTAGCTTTCATAAACACGAAGCGGATGGGGTAATCCTGCTTTTCGGTAGCCTTGACCTTGTTCCAACGGATGTCGCCTTGATGGTGCGACACGTCGATGCCATGCACCTTATAGTTGACTGGCAAGCATACGCCATAGCCCTTGAATCCGTAGCAGGGTTTCCAACGATAGCTGTAGGGGCGGATGAAGAAATAGTAGAAGAAAGAGAGCAGAGCCACTGCACCGATGGCTGTGAGAATCCAGTGCATAGTACCCGAATTGCAGAATCGCGCCCAAGCACGAGCACGCGCCTTACGGCGCTGAGCCTTGCGGGCAGCCGCTTCGCGGGCCTTAGCCTTGGCCTTGGCAGCCTTGCGCTTCTCCTTCTCCGTCATGGGTTTGCCCTTCTTGGCGCTCTTGGCCTTCTGCTTGGGCTTGCCGTTCATGCGGATGGTGGTGGTGCGTACGGTGGAACTTGTCTTCGCCATTCGTATCTTTATATAAAAGTAGGGGCAGACGTTGTCTGCCCTTACTTTACATCACTATTTAATTGTCAATTATCAATTGTCAATTCCGAATTAGAGGTCGCCCAACTCGTAACGGAGAGTCATAGTAGGCTGGTCGCATACCTCACGGGGACCGTAGTACTGGATAGGACCGGGGAATACATACTCCGTCTCGGTTGCCCAGGCCTCGCGCTTGGCTGCAAAAGCCTTGAAGGGTGCCCCGTCGAGCTCTACAAGCGCCTTCTTGATTACGGGCTTCATCTGGCCGTGACGACGCTCCATGTTCATCATCATTGTCACAGGGATACCACCTGCCAACCACTCCTCTGCAGGACGTGTGGTCTGACGGATCGAAGGCATGTAACCGGTCTTGCCGGCAGCGATGAGCAGCGATGCAGCATAGCCGAGCGAGTAGCAGTAGTCAGCATCGTAGTTTGAGGGAGCTGCGCAACGGCCTTCGTAGCCGAAGAAGTGGTGCTGGGCAGCGAACTTACCGTTGTACTTGCCGGCAGCCTTCCACTCGTCGAGCTTGTTGCCTACCATCTCAGAAAGCAACTTCTCTGTCTCGATGAGCGATACCTGCACGTTGCCGTGGGGGTCGCGGTCCAGTGAGAGCTGGCGTGCCACGCCTTCGGGCAGACTTGCGTATACCCTGGCGTTAGCCTCAGAGAGGTGGTCGATGATGTACTGACGCTGGTCAGCCTCTTCCACAGCGGCAAACTCGGCAGCGTTGTGTGCGAGGAAGTCGTTGAGCTCGCTGATGAGCGACTTGATCTCGGGGATGAACTCGATAAGGCCTTCGGGGATGAGCACGATACCATAGTTGCAGCCATTCTCGGCACGCTTTACTACCACGTTGGCAATGCCGGTCACCACCTCGTCGAGCGACTGGCGCTTGGCCTCAACCTCCTCAGAGATGATACAGATATTGGGCTGCACCTGAAGGGCTACCTCCAGAGCGATGTGAGAAGCCGAACGGCCCATCAGCTTGATGAAGTGGTAGTACTTACGGGCCGAGTCACAGTCGCGCTCGATGTTACCTACAACCTCAGCATATACCTTACAAGCGGTGTCGAAACCGAAAGAGGTCTCAATCATCTCGTTCTTCAAGTCACCGTCGATGGTCTTGGGGCAACCGATAACCTGCACGCCGGCATTGATAGAAGCATAGTACTCAGCGAGTACGCAGGCGTTGGTGTTAGAGTCGTCGCCGCCAATGATTACAAGCGCATTGATCTCAAGCTTCTTGAGGATTTCAAGACCCTTGTCGAACTGCTCCTTGGTCTCAAGCTTCGTACGGCCCGAACCGATCATATCGAAACCACCGGTGTTGCGGTATTCGTCCACCACCTCAGCGGTGAGCTCGCGGTAGTTGTGCTTCACAAGGCCGTCAGGGCCCATCAGGAAGCCATAGAGACGGCTGGCGGGGTTGAGCATCTTGAGGCCGTCGAACAGGCCAGAAATCACGTTGTGACCACCGGGAGCCTGACCACCGGAAAGGATAACACCTACGTTCAGGGGCTTGCTCTCTGCCTTGTCGGCAGGCACGAACTTCAACATAGGCATACCATAGGTATTGGGGAACAGTTCCTTGATAGCCTCCTGGTCGGCTGCAGACTGTGTGAGGGCACCCTCTTCAATCTTCACAGCACTTCTCAATACTTGGGGGAGCTTCGGCTGATAAGAAGCTCTGGCCAATTGCAATGCGCTTTTCTTCATTGTGGATAAATGTGTATAGTTAAAAAATAGTGTTTAGTGTTTAGAGTTTAGTGTTTATAGCTCATAACTCACTGCTCATAGCTCATAACTCATAGCTCACTTTAGCGAATCTTTACAAACTGTCGCAAATTTTGCAAAAATCCGTGAGAACATCAAATTTATCAGTTTTTTTCTCGGCTGTTTGGTGCATTAAACTTTATTGACTACCTTTACCGGGCAAACTGACGGCATGGATTGCAACCTCTACGTTGCACTTACCGTTTCTAATACAAGAAAGACTATGGCAAACAAGAGAGATCTGAAGAAGAGCATCAACTATGTGGCAGGCGAGCTGTTCGGCGAGTGCCTCGTGCTCAAAGCGTTAAAGAAGGCCGACGATGCGAAGGTGGACGAGGTGCTGACCGACATCCTCAACCTGCAGAACGAGTTCCTGGCCCGCGCCAACCATCCGCAGCCCGGCGCCATCAAACCCTATTTCCGCAAGCTATACAGCGACTTCGGCGATGCCGTAGAGGCCATCATTGCCAAGATGCAGGGAATGTGAGTGGATTGAAATTCGAGGTTCGTTATTCGTAATTCGAAGTTCGAAATTCGAAGTTCGAAATTCGATGCAGCCCCCCATTTTCGCTGTTGCCGGTGTTGCCTGTTGCCCGCGGGGATTAGAAACAGTAAAGCCTGCCTCGCGGCAGGCTTTAGGTTACATACAGGCTGGAGCTGTATCAGTTGGCACTGCCTACGGCACTACCGACTACACGTCCATAGCCCACCGCACCACTTCCTGCACCCATACGCAGTGGGCTATTCCCTTGTTTTTTCTCTGGTTTACTCTTTGCTGGGGTCTGCGCATTTTTTAGAGGGTGGATTGTTCTTTTTCTACCATTAACCAACAACTTAACTTTTTCATCGCCAAAGGTTCCATTGAGAAGTTTTACATTCTCCTTGGGAATGGTGATGGAGGTGAGACTACGGCACCAAATAAAAGCATTGCGGCCAATACTCGTCACACCCTGGGGAACAGTGACGGAAGCGAGACTACTGCAATATCCGAAGGCATAATCTCCGATATTCGTTACACTCGCAGGAATGGTGACGGAGGTGAGGCTGCTGCAATTTTGGAAGGTTGCGTACCAATGCTTCTCAGATTCTCGGGAAGGACAACCGAGGTGAGTTTACCACATTTATGGAATGCACGCTCTCCAATACTCGTCACACTTTTGGGGATAGTAACAGAGGTGAGGCTGCTGCACTCACAGAAAGCATTGCTTCCGATGCTCTTCAAACTCTTGGGAAGGATGATGGAAGTAAGGCTGCTGCAACCAGAAAAAGCGCCGGCTCCAATACTCGTCACGCTATTGGGGATAGTGATGGAAGTGAGGCTGCTGCAACCATTGAGAGCCAAGTCTCCAATACTCGTCACGCCCTCGCCTAAGACGATTTCCTTGATGGAAGTGTTACCCCTAAACCAGTCTCCAACATGAACGCAATTGATTGTTGCTTGCTTAAGACCGTTACAACCATAGAAAGCCAAGTTCTCAATTCTCGTCACGCCCTCGGGTAGGGTGATTGAGGTAAGGCTACGGCAACCAGAGAAAGCACTGCTTCCAATACTCGTCACACTCTTGGGGAGGGTGATGGAGGTGAGCCTGCTGCAACTACGGAAAACATTGTTCCCAATGCTTTTCACACCCTCGGGAAGGGTGATAGAGATGAGGCTGCTGCAACTAGAGAAAGCATAGTCTCCAATGCTCGTCACACCCTCGGGAAGGGTGATAGAAGTGAGGCTGCTGCAAGCAGAGAAAGCATAGTTCCCAATGCTCGTCACACCCTCGGGGATGGTAATCGAGGTGAGGCCACTGCTACCAGAAAACACACCTGCACCGATGTCATATTTCTTTCCATTATAGTCTTCTGGCAACACAAGAGACCCAGTTTTATTCTTATTATTATATTTTGTCAAAACAACCCCATTGGCGGTCACCTTGAATTCAAAATCCGAAACGGGCTTAGGCGCTATAGGGGTTACATTGTGTACTTGTTGCCCTATTCCTTCGTAGTAAAACATACCATTAATTTTCAGTTGTTTACTACACCCCTCGAATGTTTTTCTATCCCTCCCGATACCTGTAATTCCTCTGGGGAGAGTGACAGAGGTGAGGTTGGTGCAGCCTTCAAACGTGCTGTTATACCCCCAAGACCCTTTGAATTCAGATACGCTATTAGGAATCTTTATCGAAGTAAGACTAACACAATCCCTAAACGCAGCATAACCAATGGATTCCAATCCCTCTGACAACGCAACGGATTTCAATTTCTTGCATCCCTCGAAAGCACTTTCTCCAATACTCACTATTGTACTTGGTATTACGACCGAGGTCAGTGCATCGCATTCACGGAAAGCGTTATTGTCAATCCTCGTTACCCGGAACGTCATCCCTTCATAGGTTACAGTCGAGGGGATTACTACCCGTCCTCTATACTCGTTTTTGAATGTTGAATAGCCCGAATCATTATCGGGATCAAAATAGGTAACCATCACGGTCAAGTCTGCAAGGTCTATCTGTCGGGGAGCTTTATAGAAAATTCCGTTCTTCGCAAAATCGTGAGCACTCGCCCCCATGCTGCACAGCAGCGTGGCTGCCATCAATAGAAAATGTTTTGTTTTTCGCATAACCTTAATACTTATAGTTAATAATTCGTTCATTCAACGATTGCCTATAAGTCCCCCAAAGTCAGCGTAAATGGTGTGTTTGACTAACGGATACAAGAAAAGCGTAAGGACTTGTCACGCTTATCAGATAAGTGGTATCGCCAAACACCATTGTAAGAATAAACAGAAACAAATACCCCACGCTGTTGTATACACTTTGCAAAGTACAGCGGGGGCTGTACGCGTACAATCATATACAAACAGAATGGCGATTCTCCGTCTCTACCCTCTTACTTGAAATTTTGGCGATTTCCTTATCTAGGATAAAGCAAGAAACGCATTCTTGACCCGAGGATTTCTCCCCTCGGATGCTGCAAAGATAAACATTATTTTACAAACACCATCAAGTGAGGCGCATTTTCTTTCGGGGAGGGAGAGGGATTCAATAACATTAAATATATTTGAGCATTTTCTGAGGCGCAGTCTAATTTCTTCTTGCGGAGCAAGATTAAAGGAAGTAATTAATTAGGAGTCAGAAATTAGGAGTTTTTTCTTACATCGCGGAAAAACTGATAACGAAAGCATCTAC